>Ga0123356_10001634_pt1 | contig 24595 bp, 17 predicted proteins | sample TergutEmb28metaG_2_FD_92546 | JGI IMG/M metagenome (GOLD analysis project Ga0123356, IMG submission 92546) | Embiratermes neotenicus P3 segment gut microbial communities from Petit-Saut dam, French Guiana - Emb289 P3 | ecosystem: Host-associated > Arthropoda: Insects > Digestive system > Gut ...
ATTCCTACGGAAATTCAGATAAAAAAACGGGGGTTCTAAATTTTCGTGATATTTATTTTGTTAGTCCCTCGTAGGGGCGGATGGTAATCCGCCCGAATGTTTGGTTACAGACATGTTTTGAAGAAAAACGAAACAATTTTACCATAATTTCGGGCGGATAACGAGGCCGCCCCTACGAGGGACTAACAAAATAAATATCACGAAAATTTAGAACCCCAAAAAAACAATGTCCTATTGCAAGGGACAGCTTGTTTTTTAGGGGGCGCTAATTTTTGGTGATGCGACGACAATTGCATTTTGTAGGGGCGGCCTCGCTATCCGCCCGAAAACATAGGATTAAAGCGGATTTTGAGTAAAACGAGGTGCCCTTATCCTAATTTCGGGCGGATAGCGAGGCCGCCCCTACAAAAGGAAAACAACTTACAGTCACCAAAATCTAGCACCCCCGTTTTTTACTCTGTGAGACAGCCCCCTACGGGTTGTTACGCGGATTTCAAAAGCCAAATGGCGGTTTGCAAGCGCCCCAAATCATCGCATTCGTTGAGCTGGCTTTGCACGTAACCCTCAAACAGCGCTTTTTTATCGGGATACTTTTCGCTCAATTCCGCGGCGCGGGCGGCGATGTACGCGTTGTCGGAATCAAAGTCGATGCCGTCTTCCGTCCCCCACTCGTTGTATTGCGCAACGAGCGTTACGCCTGCAAGCTCAAACGAGCGCCGCCAGTCGGCCAGCGTTTCGTACTTGGCTTGGCACTTCACTTCAAACGGCGCGTCCTCAAAATACGATTCCTCAATGAGGATATAGCCGCCTTTTTTGACCGTTTGCTTGAGGGCGTTCAGCGTAGAAAGCGACGTAAAATCGCCGAAAATGTTGCCCACAGAAAGCAGCATCACCAAATCATAGCCGCGCGCCGACTTGACCGTTTGCGTAATGTCCTCCGCCGTAAAGGTGCAATTAGCTATGCCCTCCTCCATGGCTTTTGTTACCGCGCATTCGATAAATTCCGAAAAAGCGTCCACCAAATGTACAGACGCGCCCGTTTCCTTTGCGACCGGAATCCCGACGCAGCCCTTACCCGCGCCCAAGTCCAAAACCTTGCCGTTTGCAATATCGGGGATATGGCTTTTCAGCATGTCGATGACGGGCTTTTCCGGCGTGCCCAAATTCTGCAAATCCTGCAAAAGGTACGGCAAAAACGGCAATAACTCCGTATCTTCGGCTCCCAGCGCGCGCGCTAATTTTTGTTCGATTTCTTTTTTCATTAAGTCATTCCTCCAAGTCCTTTACCATAAGATAGTCCCCGTGCCCGGCGTGGTCGATTCGCTCGCCCGTTATTTTATAACCGAGACGCAGATAAAACCGCACGGCGGGGTTGTCCTTTTGCACCGAAAGCGAGGTCTTTTTATAGCCGTTCCTGCGCAACAAGGTGAACAAGCTTTTCATCAGCTTTGTGCCGATGCCGTAGCCGCGGCATTCCGGAAGGAGCGAAACGGCAAGTTCCGGCGTGTCGGGATCAAGGTGCCCGTATGCCGGGATAATCCGCGTCCATGCGGCGCCGACGATTTGGCCGTTCTGCTCGGCAACCACACCCAAGTCGCCGTCTTGACTGCCAAAATCCTTGATGTAAATAAAAATCTCCGGCTCGTTTATCAAGTGGCGCGGAGGACGCTCAGCGCCTTCGGGAATATACACCGCCTGATAGAGGAATTCCGGGAGACACGGGCAATCTATGTCTGTCATAGTACGGATTTTAGCACTTAATTTGCGCGCGGTGATTACGGTATGACTGCTTGCGTTGACCGTGAGCACGATGCCGCCTTTGTAAACATACCAATTCTTTCCCAAAAGCATCGCCAAATCCGCGCCCTGAATCACGTTTTTACACCACACAACGACATCGTCGGTTGTTATGCCGAGATTGCGCTTAATACGCTCCGCACCAAGGGGGGTTGTACGGATTTTATCTATAATGAGTTCGTCCATTGTTTATCCTTGCATTTTGATTGTGACCGTCTTATTCCGATTTAGCGCGCCCTTGACGATTTCGATATCACGCTTGGGGACGCCGAATTCCTTTGATAACAATTCGATGAGTGCTTCATTCGCCTTACCGTCTACGGGCGGAGCCGTAAGCCGCGCCTTGTAGCCGGTATCGCATTTTTCAAGCTCCGTACGTTTTGCATTTGGGATTACCTTTATTTCAATCAACATGGCTAGCACTCTCCTTCGCCTGAATCGCTTTGAGGTGTTGAACGTGAATCCCGATATGTCCTATCCCGATGATAACGGCGGAAATAATCAGCCAAATGACCTTGCCGTAGATGCCGAGCAGCAAAAACGCGAAAACGGGCAGCGACGCAAGCGGAATCGGAATTGCCAAAAAGCTTCCGTAAAAGTTTTTTAAGTCCGGCTTGATAAAGTAGCGCACCCACGCCGCCGCATATAGGAGCATCAGCGTAGCGGAAATGATTAGCCACGCCGTCCAAGGCTCGAATTCCGTCGGGTTATAGTCGCTAAACAGTACCGCCGTCGCCACCACGCAAACCTGGCCGACGCGCTCAAAAACAAGCAGGATTTTGTTTTCATGCTTGGCAAGCTCGGCATACCCTTCCGGCTGACGCCGCGTCCAAACGATATTTGGAATAAACAGCATCAACAGGTATATGAGCCCGATATACGAAAAACCGAAATGCCCTAACATATCATTGATTATCTAAACTCCGCCAAAGGTAGAGGCTGGCGATGCTGCAAAAAGGCTTCCACGCCTCGGTTATCGCAAGCCGTTCTTTCACCGAGAGCTCCGCGCCACCGGCGTAGAGGTTGTTTATCGCCCGGGAAAGCCCGCCGTCGCCCTTAGAAAAAATATCGGCCCGACCCAGCGAAAAAATCAAAAACATCTCCGCAGTCCACGCGCCTATGCCTTTAATCGCCGTTAGCTGGGCTATTACGGCCTCGTCGGGCATTTCATCGAATCTGTCAAGCTGCAATCTGCCCTCCGTCACGGCGCGGCAGATGTTCTTGAGATACGCGGCTTTACTGTACGACATGCCCGCCCCGCGCAATTTTTCGTCGTCTGCGGCTAGCACCTTTTCCGCCGTTAAGGGACCGTCTAACAGCGCCAAAAAACGGCTCCAAATCACATCCGCCACCCTGTTTGATAGTTGCTGCCCCACGATATTAGACAATAGCGCCGAAAGATAGCCGGCGTGCAGTTCGTAATCAATCACACCGTACTTTTCAATCAGCGCACCCAGTATCGGGTCGGCATTGGCGAGATATGCCCGCATCTCGGGGGTGGCGGTTATATGCTTTGTTATTCCTTTGTCAGACATAGCACCTCTCTGAATCGGCTTATTATAAACAATCATATCAAAAAACATCGTGATAGTCAAGAACAATAAGTTGCATTTTGGCGGACGCTTTGATATAATGGAATAAAGTGGCAGAAAAAAAATCCAAAATTAAAGTCAGAAAGCGCAAAAAAAAGACGCTGTGGATCGTGCTTGCGTCCGTCGGAGGCGTGCTTTTGCTTACGCTTGCGTATTTGGCCGCGATCGTGCTGCCGTATGCGGGCGGCCTTAAGGTCAGCGAGGTAACCAAAGCGGCTTATGCCAAGGAAAACTTTTTAGGGGGCGACGAGGCGGACAATCCGGAGCGCGTGTACTACATCCCCGAAAAAGAAGACGCATTTATGCACCGGATTAAAACCATCGAACAAGCAAAAGAGCGCATCTATATCTCCTACTACACCATCGAGCCGGACCGCGCAGGAAAAATCTTTTTGGGGGCGTTGTTTTCAGCCGCCGACCGGGGCGTAAAGGTTCAAATTTTGGTGGACGGAAAAAAATGGGGGCTGAATCAAAAGGCCGAGCAGTCTTTAAGCGGCCACCCGAATATCGAACTCTATAAATACAACGAACCCAATATCTTTTTGCCGCACAAAATCAGTCCGCAGCTTCACGACAAAATCCACCTGATCGACAACCGGTTTTTCCTTACGGGCAGCCGGAACGTAAACGACCGGTATTATTACTACGACGAATGGATCAGCAGCGGCCGGGGCGACACAAGCGACGGGACGCTGCTGACGGACGCGGACATTTTGGTTTATAACACCGACCCCGATGAGTTTTACGGCGTGATTAGCGAGGGCGCCGCTTATTACGAGCGCCTGATTGCCGACCCCGCCTCCAAAAAAATTACAAGAAAGCCTAACGCAGCGTTTCAAAAAATAGCGCTGGAAAGCTACCAAGAGTACCGCAAAGGTGACCCGGACGACCCCGATTACCTTGCCCTTTCGATGCCGGTCAAAAAAATCAGTTTAATTACCAACACCATAAACGCCGGCAAAAAAGAGCCGATTGTCGCCTACAATCTGTTAAGCCTTGCCCGCGAGAGCGACAGTGTGCTGATCCGTTCCCCCTACATCTGTTTAACAAAAGAAAACCTGAAAGTGTTCGGCGAAATTGCTAAAACCGCATCAGAGTTTACGATGCTGACCAATTGCCCACAAAATTACAACGTGGTGATGCCGTACGCCAACTACCATGTCAACCGCGCTTCCTATGTAAAGGCGGGGCTTAGCATCTACGAGTGGCAAAACGACCATATCGCGCTACACGCAAAAGCGTACATTTATGACAACCGCCTCACGGCAATCGGCTCGTTTAATTTAGACGAACGCAGCATCCGCAACGACACCGAATCGATGCTGGTGATTGACAGCGAGGAATTTGCGGCGCTTATCAGGGCGGAAACGGACAATCATCTTAAAAGCGCCTTAAAGGTAAACCAAAAAGGCGGGTACGAGCCGTCCGAAACCGTTCAAAAGCAAAAGGTTTCCGGCGGGAATAAGTTTGTATTAGGCTTTGTCGGGTTTTTTACGAACTTGGCAATTTGGATCGTGTAAAAAAAAGCGCACTCGCCCGCGTCGCGGTGCGCGCTTTGCGCGCCGCTTTTTGTGTTTACAGCGGAATTTTCGCAAAAATCAGCAAGCTATTTTTGGCGAAAATTCCTAGGGCATAAAAAAAATCAGTTGACAGCGGGGGTATTTTTCGCGTATACTGGTTTGATGGGCGGTATCGCGGCTAAGGTTTTAAAGTTGCTGGCGGCAGGGCAAAACGCGTTCGGCAGCGGCGAAATACAGTCTTTGCGGCATCGCTTTTTGTTCGCGCTGTTAAAAAATCCGTGCTCCCCAAAAGAATTGACGGAGCTTTTAAAGCAGGACAAGACCAATATCGCGCATTTGGCGGCGGGGCTGTTAAAGGACGGGCTCATCGAAAAATCCGTGTATAAGTCCGACCGTAGGCGCATCCGGTATAGCTTGGACGAGCGCGGCAAAGCCATAATCGAAAAAGCGTTAGCGGCCGCCGACGAAAAATTTGCGAATTTTTTGGATTCGGAAAAAGCCGCAGCCGACGCCGAACAAAAGCTAGACGATGTACTGCATCTGTTGTCGTTCCTTTAGTGCAGTAGTGCAGTAGTGCAGTAGTGATTGATTTTTCTAGTGCTATAATGGCCTCAATAATAAAAGTTTCTCAAGCAAATGAAAGCTTCCTGTAACAAGCAAATGCGCATTTTATCCTTAACTACTGCACTACTGCACTACCGCTATAAATTCATCCGACACTACTGCACTATTGCACTACCGCACTCTTTAGCGACTAAAAGGAGCCCCCGTGTCCGTATTCAGAAAAATTAACCGCGATTTAAACGCCGTGCTGCGTTGCGACCCCGCCGCAAGAAACCGCTTCGAGGTCATTTTGACGTACAGCGGTTTTTGGGCGCTGGTTTTTCACCGCGCCGCGCACTTTTTTTACAGGAACCGTTATCGGCTTATCGCCCGAATCATCAGCCAGCTCGCCCGCTTTTTTACGGGCGTTGAAATCCATCCCGCCGCGCGCATCGGGTCGGGCGTGTTTATCGACCACGGCGCGGGCGTCGTGATCGGCGAAACGTCCGAGATTGGCAATAACGTGACGATTTACCAAGGCGTAACCTTGGGGGGCACGGGCAAGGAAAAAGGCAAACGCCACCCCACCGTCGAGGAAGGCGTAATGATCAGCGCGGGCGCTAAGGTACTCGGGGGCTTTACGGTCGGCAAAAACTCTAAAATCGGCGCGGGCAGCGTGGTTTTGCACGAGGTACCCCCTAACGCTACGGTCGTGGGTGTACCCGGGCGCGTGGTAAAAATCAACGACGAGCGCGTCAACGACCTAAACCAGGACTTACCGGATCCGATTGCGGATGAGCTGGCGAGAATCAATGCCCAACTCAACGAATTACAAGAGCAGTTACGAATGATAAATGATAAATGATAAATGATAAATGATAAATTAAGGATGAAAAAATGCTCTATGAAAGACAATATTCTCAAAGAAAAAAGCGAGGATTTCGCGTTACGTATCGTTAGATTGCATAATTACTTGTGTGACAAGAATGAAAAAGTAATGAGCAAACAATTGCTAAGAAGCGGAACCAGCATCGGCGCGAATATAGCCGAAAGCGTTTATGCGGCAAGCAAATCCGATTTTATTAACAAGTTATCTATCGCACAAAAGGAAGCCGGGGAAACAGCCTATTGGATCGATTTGCTTTTCCGCGCAGACTTTTTTGACGAAACCGAATACAATAGCATTCATGCAGACTGTGCCGAACTATTGCGACTACTTGCCACAAGCATTAAAACGGCAAAGAACTAACTTTTCCTCCATCCGCAATTTATCATTTATCATTTATCATTGATTCAAAATTCGATATGTTTATAAGGAATCCGTTTTGCACACAATGAAACTCTACAACACCCTCACCCGCAAAAAAGAGGAGTTCACTCCCCTGTCCGACAAGGTCGTTACGATGTATTCGTGCGGGCCTACCGTTTATAATTACGCGCACATCGGCAATTTGCGCACCTATGTTTTTATGGATTTATTGCGCCGGGGATTGCGCTATAACGGGTTTAAACTACGGGGTGCGATGAATATTACGGATGTGGGGCATTTGCTTTCCGACGGCGACGAGGGCGAAGATAAGATGGTTAAGGCGGCAAAGGAGCAACAAAAAACTCCGTGGGAGATTGCGGCGTATTACACCGACGTGTTTTTTGCCGATTGCAAAAAACTGAATATCGGCATCCCGGAAATCATTGCCAAAGCCACCGACTATATCCCCGAAATGATTGACTATGTGGTAAAGCTTGACGAAAAGGGTTACGCGTACGAGACGGACGACGGCATTTATTTCGACATCGCCCGCTTCCCCTCTTACGGAAAATTAAGCGGGATTAACTTAGAGGAGCAAAAGGCGGGCGGCGGTGAACGTGTGGAAAAAAATACACAAAAACGCCACCACGCGGATTTTGCCATTTGGAAAAAGGCCGAACCAAACCACATCATGCAGTGGGAAAGCCCTTGGGGCCAAGGGTATCCGGGCTGGCACATCGAGTGCTCCGCCATGAGCCGCAAGTTTTTCGGAAAATTATTTGACATCCATACGGGCGGCGTGGACCATATCCCCATCCACCACGAAAATGAAATCGCGCAAAGCGAGGCCTTAGAGGGCCAAAAAACCGTCAATTTCTGGATGCACGGCGAGTTTATGCTGGTGGACGGCGGCAAAATGAGTAAGTCCCTCGGCAACACATATACTATCGACGAGCTAAGTAAACGCGGGTTTTCGCCCTTGGCTTTTCGGTATTTTTGCTTAAACGCGCATTACCGCAGCAAGCTGAACTTTACCTTTGAGGGATTAAAGGCGGCGCAAACATCGTTGGAAAGGCTGTATGGGTTGCTTTGGAAGCATAAGAGTGTAACGAAAAACGAGAAACGAGAAACGAAAAACGATGGATGTAACAGCGAGGAGCAACCCGTAGGGGCTGACCCATTGGGCAGCCCGCACCGCATCGACAATGCTTGTTACACCGGGGCGCCCGATGGGTCGCCCCCTACGATGACAAACGTAATCCAATCAAGCAACTGCAATCCGCAATCCACAATCCATAATCCACAGTTAAACGAATATCAAAAAAATTTCGCCGACGCCATTGCGGACGACTTAAACGTTCCGCTGGCTTTGGGGGTGCTGTGGACGATGTTAAAGGAACCGCCCTCCCCCGAGATTTACGCGTTGGCGTGCGAATTTGACAAGGCGTTCGGATTGGATTTCGATAAGGTGCAAGCGCCGGAGGAAAAAGCGGAAGATGATATTCCCGAGGAAGTAACAAAGTTGGCCGCGGAAAGATGGGAAGCCCGAAAGAATAAGCAATGGGTCGAATCGGATCGGTTAAGGAATTTGATTGCCGAAAAGGGATACGCCGTTGAGGACGGCAAAGAGGGATACAAATTGAAACGTTCGTAGGGGCGGATGGTAATCCGCCCGAAATTCGGGATATTCGGAATTGGTAACGGCGGGCGGATTACCATCCGTCCCTACGAAAAAATCAGGAAACAAACCATCCTCTAGCCCCTATCCCCTGACCCCTAACCCCTATCCCCTAAAAAGAGAGGTACATAATATGAACAACCCAAAAACTTGGACAAGCAAGGCCACAAAAGGTCTGTTGGCGGTACTGATGGCGGCCGTGATGGCGCTGGCCGTGTTCGCGCTCTCCCCCGCCTACCGAAAGGCTTTAGCAGAGGGCGACGGCTCGGAATCCAATCCGTTTATCATCGCTACGCTTGAAGATCTAGCGCAGCTTAAAGACGAGGTAAACGGCGGTGACGACAAAGCCGGCGTTTATTACCGGCTGGATTTGTCGGAATCGGAATCCGATGCTTTAGACGTGCGCGGGCCGGACGGCTATGACAATTGGAGCGAACCCATCGGAAACGAGTCGAACCCGTTCTGCGGTTTTTTTGACGGTGGCGGCTATACGGTTACCGGATTTGAATACGAAAGCGGCAATAATATATACGCGCCGGACGATTATCTTTACGAGTATGAATTTATTCCGTACAAGGGGCTGTTCGGGTATGTGGGAGAAGGCGGTGAAATTGACAACCTCATCGTTGAATACCTCATTCAAAAAGAAAACGACCTGACCAGCTTATCGCAAGAGGTATGCAAGGAGCATTTGTATAACGGCGAAGAATTTTTCGATGACAAAGCCGGTTTTTACTATAGGTTAGAACCGGAATATGACGGCGAATACATAGAGTGCAACCCCTATACGTCGTGGACGCCGATCGGGCTGTCGGAGGACAAGCCTTTCAGAGGGAATTTTGACGGCGGCGGATATTCTATCCGGAATATGAAAATTGAGCAAAAGGATTGGGAGTACGAGGATTATACCGGTTTATTCGGTTATATCGACGGCGGCAGCGTGAAAAATTTGGGGCTCGACAGCGTATATATCAATCTTTACGACCAGTTTGATTACGTCGGCGGCATTGTAGGTTACGCCAATAACGCCATCATTAGCGGTTGCTTTATCGCGGGCGACCAACGAAGCTCCATTTATACCGGCGGAAGCTTCGTGGGCGGCATTGTCGGATATAATAACGGCAGCAGCATTACCGATTGCTATGTGTCGGGAGAAGTAAGCATTCAGGCCGACGGCAATTACGGCGGCGGGAAATATGTCGGCGGCATCGCGGGCTATAATTATCACGGCAATATTTCGGGCTGCTTTGTAGGCGACCCGGGCAATCCGGACGACTACCGCTACATCGACACCGAGGTTGCCGGCTCTGAGAATGTGGGCGGCATCGCGGGATATGCGGAAGGCGGCTTAATTGAGCGTTGCTATACCATGGGCAAAGTAAACGGCTCTGGTCAATTCGTGGGCGGCATCACGGGATTTTTATCTGACGCAAGCGTCGCCGATTGTTATTCATTTTGCGACGTCACCGGCGGGGACGACGCGGGCGGCATCGCGGGGAGCGTGGGCGGCGAGAACGGCGCTAGCGTCAAAAATTGTTACGCGGCCGGCTCCGTCACGGGAAGCAACAACGGCGGCGGTATCGCGGGGAGCGTGAACGGCGAATCATCGGTTGCAAATAACGCAAGTTTACATCAATGGATTAACGCAAGCGAAAACGCCGGACGCGTCGTCGGCTTTGTCGGCGGCGACGGCATTTTGGAATATAATTACGCGTTTGAAGAAATGAGCGCATGGGGCTCCGGCTTTACCGGCGGCCCGGATTTGGACGGAGCGGACATTACCGCCGAAGAAATTAACACCGCCGAATTCTGGACGGATGCCGCCAACTGGGATAATCCTTGGGACGGTGCCGTGTGGGAAATTACCGACTTTGACAGGCTTCCCGCGCTGCTGGGCGAAATATTTGTTATGCCCTATCATCTGTTGGCGATTCCCGTCACATGGGAAATTGGATTTTGGGTGGTCGATAGCGGCTACAGCGCGTACGGTTCACTTACAGCTCAAGTTTCCGACGAAGCTATCAATAACGGGAACCAAGTCCGCCAATATAGCGATCTTGAATTTAGGGCAACCTTATCCGAGGGCTACCGCATCAAGCAATGGCGCTTAGACAACGGCTATGTGTGGTTGCCGGACGCGGGCAACGTCAAAGACTATTATCTAGATACGTTTGTCTTAGACGGCTCTTATTTTACCAAAGACACCACGGTGACGGTCGAATTTGAGCCTATCCCCGAACAGTTTAACGTAACGGTTATTAACGGCACGGCGAGCAGCGAGCGAGCCAACAGCTCCCGGGTCGGTGCAGTCAGCTTTTTAAAGGCCGACGGGAACGCGGATATTTCCCTACTGTCGGATGAGGCGTGGCAGGGCGTTCAATTTGCGGACTGGGACGTTTTGACGGGCAACGTTCAGGTTGCCGATAACAAATTCGTCATGGCGGGCGAGGACGTGGTTATCGCAGCCGCGTTTGAGGAGGCCTTTGTTCCCGCCTCGCTGGACGTGTATTTAGACGGCGAATATTGGCGCGACAGCGGCAAAACGTTTATTATCAAAAATAACACCGTCAGCTTTACCTTAGCGCCCTCGGAAACCCAGCCCTATCGATACCAATATCATGTGCCCGAAATAAACGCGGGCACGTACGGCAGCGCCGCAGCGTCTTACAAGGTGTACGAGGTAGAGGGCGGCGTTGAGCGCGACACGGGCCTAACAATCTCTATTATCGTTAAAACCCCCGGCGGCACCGCGACAATCGGCTTCCACACCGTTACGTACGGCTCCACCTTTGCGGCGGGCGGCACCGTAACTGCGGCGTACGCAGTGGGCGGGACTAATATCCCGAGCGGCACGATTGTCCAGATGAACCGTTCCATTGTCTTTACCGCGGCACCCGCATCGGGCCGCTCCGTGGTCGAGTGGCGGCGTGAGAAGAAGGATAACCGTAACGACCCCGACGATTTTATAGTGAATGCAACCAATACGTACACTTATGTAATGACCGAAGCAGTCACCTCCCCTACCAACATGCGCCCGCTTGCCATTAAAGCGCATTTTACCCCGGTAAACAAATACGCGGTTACCTTCGGCGTTTTGGGCGGGGTGGGTTCGCTCCATCAGGTGCATTATTGGTCAAAGGAAACGAATTATTGGGCTTCGGTGCTGACGCAGGGAACACTTTTGGACGAGGGCACGCAGGTAAGGTTTTATGCGGACAGGCCGACGGGGTCTAACTACCGCGTGGAGGCATGGTACGTAAACGGTACGTCCATCGGCAAGGTGGGCGGCGACAATAATTTCGCGATTATTTTGACCTTGGGCTCGCAGGCGCTGGACGTAAAAGTGCAATTTGAGCTCACGACCTACGCCGTTACCTTTGGGGTTTCCGGCGGGACGGGCGGCTCCGTTTCGGCCGCGTCTGGCGGTAATATTGCAAGCGGGGCTTTGGTAAACCGCGCCGCATCCGTCACCTTTACAGCGACGCCTAACGCAGGGTATCAAATAAAGCAGTGGTTGTACAAAGACATTTACGGCGAATGGGCGGAGGTGTGGTTCCCGGAGGGTGCGAATAAAAACGCCTTTACGATTAGCTCCCTTTTGCGGGCGATGGAGGTCGAGGTCGAATTCGAGCCCATCACCTACCGCTTGACTTTTGCCGTCGGAGCCGGAAACGGCGCCATCACCGCCATTGCGGGCGAGACGGCGCTAACTTCAGGACAGCAGGTTCCGGAGGACACGCTTGTCGAATTCACCGCGGCGCCCGCCCCCGGGTATGAAGTATCTTGTTGGATTGTAGGCGGCTCGGCGATATCGGGCCTCACGGAGCGGACGCTAAGGCTGACACCGAATGCGGACCTAACCGTCAGCGTGGAATTTGCGCCGATTATGCACACCGTTTCGTTCTCGGTAAAAGGCGGGAACGGGACGGTCGGAGGCGGCTACGGCACGGGCATGGTTCCGGTAATTTCCGGGGCCAAGCTTGCCTACGGAACGGTTGTCGTGTTCGGTGCAAATCCGGACGCGAATTACCGTGTTAAGTCGTGGTATGTAAACGATGCGCCGGTCGAGGGCAACACCTCGCGCAGCCTTACCCTGATGGTAGCGGGCGAAACATCCGTCGAGGTGGAATTTGAGCCGATTCCGGACGACGAGTACACCGTGTTGTTCGGTGTAAACGAAACGGGAGGCGGCGGTATTACGGCAAAGGCCGGCTCAACCGACTTCTTTTCGGGCCAAACAGTTGTTTCCGGCACGCAAATCATCTTTACCGCCCAGCCGAATACCGGGTATCAGGTTAAAGCTTGGAGTGTAAATTCCGTTGTCGTGAGCGGCAACAAATCCAACGGACTGGCCCATTCCGTAACGGCGGAAACCACCGTATCGGTGGAATTCGAGCCGATTCCTTACGCGGTAACGTTTTTAGTCGAGGGCGGCAACGGCACCATGAGCGCATCCGTGAACGGTTCCCCCATAACCGGCGGAAATCAGCTTCCTTTCGGCACGGAAATCACGTTTACCGCCACTCCGAACGCCAACTACCGCGTGCAGGCTTGGCTGTTAAACGGCGCAACGGTCGTCGGGAACAAAACCAATACCTTCACCTATACCGTAGCCGGCGCGGACGAGGTGAAACTCGGGTTTGAGCTTAAAGCATATCCCGTAACCTATAGCGTAAAGGGCGAACACGGAAGCCTGGTCGCAATGGTCAACGCATCTGTTATATCGTCCGGCGGCGAGGTGCGGCACGGCTCCGCCGTCACGTTTATCGCGTACCCAGATCCCGGGTACGCCGTAGCCCGCTGGCTGTTAAACGGCGCAACGGCGGTCATCACAACCAATACCACCTATGTAAGAGACAATATCATGGCGGCAATGGAAGTCGAGGTGGAATTTGTACAGGTTAGGGTGATGCACGTAATCACGTTCAATGTGAACGGCGGCAACGGCCAGCTTACGGCGAGCTATAACGGCGACCCGTTTTTCTCCGGCAGCAGCGCGGGCGAGGGCTCGGTAGTCGCCTTTACGGCAAATCCGACGCTCGGGTACCGCGTAAAGGCGTGGACGGTGGACGGCGTGGCGGTTACCGGCAATACGACAAACTTCTATAACCATATCGCTACAAAAGCCGCCCTTGTACGGGTGGAATTTGAGACCGCACCCGCGTGCACGGTTTCGTTCTCCGTCACGGGCACGGGCGGAGTGCTGACGCTAAGCTCCGGCGGCAATGCGCTATCAAGCGGCGCTTCCCTGCCGTACGGCTCGGAGGTCGAGTTTACGGCAGAGCAGGAGGAAGGCTTCCGCGTTAAGGCATGGACGGTGGGCGGCGCAGTTGTAGCGGGCAACACGACAAACATTTACGCCCATACGCTTGCGGGCGATCTGACCGTAACGGTAGAATTTACGTCGCTCCCGCTCGGCGCGACGTTTAAGGTAGACTATTCGGTGACGGGCGGCAACGGCCAGCTTACGGCAAAAATCGGCGACACATTGATTACGTCGGGGTCGGAGATTGCGGCGGGTTCGGACATTGTGTTTACGGCGGCCCCCGCCGAGGGCTACCGGGTAAAAGGCTGGACGGTGAACGGCGTGAGTGTGGAGCGCGGCGTAGATGCTGCTGATTTCAATGAAATGGTTCTGTCTGATTTTTCCGAAGCGGCCGTCGTCGCGGTGGAGTTTGAAGCGATTCCGGGGGCGCCCCCCGTGTCCGCACAAAAACCGGTGATTTCCGCCGGGCCGCAAGGCGCGGTGGTTAAAATCGGCGGCGGGGCTCCGGTTTTAAGCGTTACCGCAACGTCGCCGGACAGCGGGGCGCTGACGTATCAATGGTACAAAAATTCGGTGAACAATACGACGGACGGCACTGCTATCGAGGGCGAGACGAATGCGACGTATACGCCGGACGTTTCGGTAAAGGGCACTACGTATTATTATTGCGTGGTCACCAATACGAACGGGAACGCGACGGAAAACAAAACCGCTACCGCTACCAGCGGTGCGACTGCGATTGTCGTAGAGGACGACGGGGGCTGCGGCTGCGGCACGGTTGCGGATGCGGGAGGAACGGCGGGCACGGTACTGCTTGCGTTGTCGCTTGCGCTCTTAGCTTGGCTAGCGATAAGAACGAAAAACGAAAAACGAGAAATGAAAAACGTCGGATGATGTCGGCGATAAGAACGAAAAACGAAAAACGTCGGATAGAAGATGCTAAAACACACGGGGGCATCTAAGGATTACCCGCCACACCGATACAAACATAATTTACATAGTGCGGGACGCACGGCGTGCGTCCCCTACGAATATTTCGTCTGATATCCCGCCAGCATCGCTGTCCCCGCTGGCCCGCCTACCTCCGGGCAGAGCCGAAACAAAGCCGTATCGATTAGCCGTGTCAAAAGCGAATAATACCCCGTGCACGGTGACCGGGTCACAAGACACGCACTTTACGTCAAACTACACAAGACACGCACTTTACGTCAAACTACAAATTGTCCCGCCGAGCAAGGATGCCAAGGCCGGGTCGGATGTCGCGCAAATAAATGTCGTAATTTTGAGGCTTTGGCGCAGACGGGCAATTTCATCGCACAATTCGATTTGCCCGGCGTCGCCTAGCCCCGATAGCGGCTCGTCCAATAATACAAGCGCAGGAGTCCGCACGGCGGCGCGGGCCAGTATTACGCGGCGCGCCTCTAACGCGGAGAGCGATTTGGTTTTTTTGGACAAAACCGGCTCCAACTTAAAATCTGCGGCGGCTTTACGGACGCGCGCGTCAATTTCCTCCGCGTTTATTTTGCGTATTTTCAGCCCGTATGCTAAGTTATTATAAACGGACAGGTTTTTTAAGAATACGGGGTTTTGGCTCATCATGGCCGCGTCGCGTGCGCGGGTCCCCTTTTTGGGCGGTACGCCGTCGAATAACAGCGTGCCCGAGGTGACGTCCTCTAAGCCCGCGATAATGCGCAGCAGCACGGTTTTTCCCGCGCCGCTTTGCCCTGTCAGCACGGTAAAGCTGCCGCTTTGGAATTCATAGGAAAAATCCGTTAAAGCGGCCACCCCGTTTTTGTACGTTTTATTGGCGTTGTTGAGTGTGATAATCAACCCTTAATTTCCCGCAAAATGTTAATATCTTTGATGCTTTTATCGTCGGCTAGCAGCAGCATTTTGGAGACGATTTCGGCGGTTTTTGGGTTGTCGTCGATAAAATTTAGGAATACTTTGTTGTGCGTCGAGTCGTTGATTGCCATGATGTTTAGGGTGCCCGAAAGCTGTTTTGCGGCGATGCCGGAACGCAAATTCACGGCGTACTCCCCCATGCCCCCCTTAATATGGATATGGTGCCCCTCGATAGAAACGTTATGCAAGTTTAATAATTCGGCGATATTTTGGCAGACTTGGCGGCGCACCTCGACGGTCGAGAGCGATTCCTCAAAGTCGTAACCTTGGGGGTGCGACGTAGAGACGATTAAATCGACGTCGCGCATCACCTCGCTGAACATTTTATCGCCGACTTCCGCAAGCTTAATGATTTTCATGCTGCCGTCACGCTCGGCACGGCGGTTTAAAAAATACACGGAAGATAGTGTGGGATGGTCAGCATAGGAGCTGTACCCAAAATCCCACACGCCGAAAATCACGGCGACGACGTTCTCTTTGTAATACACCTTTTGCAGCCCGATATCCTCGCCCGCGTGCCAGCCGCGCCCCTTTGCCACGGCAATCGCCTTTTGCGCGTCAACTTGGTGGCCGTGGTAGCGGTTCGTTTCATTCGCTTCCCTCTCGTCGTCGGTTTTGGGGTACAGCTCGCGGAACGCTTGCTTAAAGGGCTGGCGGATTTTGTGAGAGAGCAGGTATTTTTGCGCCGATTCCCACGTGCGGTTGCGGAATAGGTCGAGGGGATGGGCGATATATAATGAGTGAACCGGAGAATCTAAGCCGAAGGATAAAGAATTATGGTCGGGGTTTTGCGAATTTTCGTAGGGGCAAGGCGCGCCTTGCCCAATACTTTGAGCGACAATTTCGTTTTTGGGCAAGGCGCGCCTTGCCCCTACAGTTTCTTCCTCACAAGGAATTGAGCCTTGACCGAGCGGCCGCATTTTCTCTCCGTCAAACAACATCGTTTTGCCGTCCGCGATAAAGAACAGGCTTTTCAAAATTTGCTTAATCACCGGGTTTGCGGCGATGGTGCAAAGCTCGGATAGTTCAAATTTACCCTCCTTTTCCATCGCGTTCTCTAAGGACTTTATCACGCGGGAGGATTGTTTATTTAATGCGGGCACTTCCGCCTTCATTGCAACCACATACGGGTCGGATTTTAGCTTTGCAGGCAGCGACGAGAGCTCCTTGCCGCCCTTTTCGGCCACGACGGCACACTTAAAACGGTCATTGATACGCAAAAACACGCTCACACCGTCGATTTCCCGAGGGACAAAGAATTGCGCGATGCGGTGCGCCTCTTTTGCCTCCATAAACCACACAAAGCGGTCGGCATCCTCGTACCCCGCCCCGCGCGCCATGTTCTCTAAAGCGATTTCGCACGCCTTTTTCTCGCTCGTCTGCCGCTGCGCTCCGAACTGCTTAGACTCTAATAAAAACCTTTGAATCACCTCATAGCGCGTTTTGATGTCGGCCTCGTCCTTTAGCGGCACGAGTGAATAGCACAGCATGAATTCCTTGTTACGCGTCTCGTTGATTTTTGCTAAGCACTCCTCAGCCGACAACACGCCCGTGAGCGCGTCGTTGAACCGCTGGGCGCGTTTGTGGTTATTCGCAACCGTAATATATTTGGCGTTGTCGTATACTGTTTGGAACGTCTTTTCGTCCGTCTCCCCTTTCATCGCCCAAAACCAGTCCACGTCCACCGCGCCCTCTTTAAAGTCTAAAATATCGATGGGCGAATACAGCGCGATTTTCTCTTGCACCCCGCGCGAAACCTCGGAGTCTTTGAGGTGTGCCTTAAAGAACATCACCGCGCTTACAAAGCCTTTTTTGTTTAAGTATTTGTCCGTCCATTCGAGTATGGTTTGATTGTTGTTGTAGAGCACGCCTTTAATAAGGTCTTTTTCGGTGAGCTTATGTTCTTTGACAAGCCCGGCAAAGTATTCGAAGGAATCGGTTTTGTGCGGCGCGACATGCTGCAGGATAACGGCAAAAACGTCGTCCTTGGTGTGCGAGCTGCTCCATCCCCAAACGCTGCGCGGAAGCGTCGCCTTTTGAAACGCCTTTAAGGTAAGCACAAAATACCTTATCCCCACGAATTTCGGACACCTTGCCAACATCCCGCTGTACGGCGTATCGGCTTGCGCCCGGGCAATCTCAATCTCCGTCAACTCAATCAAAATATTTTCAATCAACGCGATAAATTCGGGCGAATGCTTGCCGTCATAGATATTTGCGACACGGCTTTTGTTATGGTAATAAAGGCTTTTTTCCTGGAAAAAATTTGCCAAATTGAAAACGCCGCATCGGATAAGCGCCTTGACCTCATCCAAAGAAGCAATCCCACGCTCAAACATTCGGTACAAAACGGGTTCGGCATTATACAAAAGGTTTGCGCCGTTTTGATTATAATACGCGTTCGCACCGCTCGCAACGTCCACGACGCCGACTTGCCTAATATACCAAGCAAGCGCCTTACTATCGCTAAGCAGCGCGTCCGAAATTAAGCCGTAATCGATTTGCTTCTCTAAGTATGAGGAAACGCGCAGCATTTTTCTTGAAACTGTTTCCTCTTTCGCGCGGGAACCCGAGTAATCGTAATTTATTACGTTCTCATTTTTTGGGAATTCCTTTATCTGCCCGTAAGCGTCGATTGCCCGCTTTAATAACGCGTCATGGGCGGCTACGCCACCTTTCCGCATGAGGTAGCTTAGAATCATGGGCGAATAGTGAAAAAGTATCAACGGAACATCAATAATCGCCGAATCTATTTTTCCGCCGAGCGAGGTTGAGGTGACTTTTTCGTAATAGCCCGTGCCACGTCCCAAGCCACATTCCATAGCGTATAGCAAAAACACCAGCTCGTCCGCCGAAAAGCCGAACCCCTCGATGATTTTATCGGATTCGTCTTGCAGCGGGTAATTCCCCTCCCTGTCAATCTCCCAATACCGCTCGCCGAATAGTGTGGGTTCGCTCATCCCATGGCCTGTGTATTCGTAATTTCTGTTTTGCATTACGAAAGCCTTTAGCTTTCCGATGGCATCCGCCACCTTATAGCCGTGTAATTCGGGGAGCTTGTATTCGGGGCACTTGACGCGCTTAGGCTCAAACGCTTCAATCTTTTTTTCCTCTACGCCGCCCTTTAAATCGGGCGCGGCTTCGCGCTTATAATCCTCCGGCGCGGCTAGTAAATACGCTTTTAGTTTGGCTTGGGATTTTTCGGGCATTTGCATATAATGCTCGACGATCCGCTTTTTGGCATCGGTGCGCTTTGTTTTGAGCGCGTCGCTGACAGACACCGCCTCGTCGTAAGTCAGCGGGCATTTTTTAAAGTATTCCTTGCACAAATCGCCGCTGCCGGAATAAAGCGTTACGTAGCCCGTAAAGTAATTGAGCATTTCGGTCCGGTAGTCGCGTGTGATGTAAGGCTTAAAATCGTTGATAAACCGCAGCTTTTGCTCGGCATCGAGTTTATCATAATGCGTTTTTTCAAAGTCGCGAATCAGTGATTTATCGCCGAGGCTTTCTAAAATGCGGACAATGTCCCAATAGATGCCGACTTTGGTAACCTCGTGCGAAATCCATACTTCCTCGGTCGCATTATAATGCACCGTCTTTTTCGGCAAACGGTCGTAGAGCACTTTTAACTTTGGGTATAGGCTTCTAAAAATGCTTTGTTCCTCGGGCGTCGGCGGCAAGGGCTTTCGGTTATCTCCGTAGCTGCGGTTCTGTTCATAGCGCACCACGATGCAAGATAGCAGCGGCGCGTAAAATTCGAGGTCGTCTTGGTCAAACAGCCGTTCGCACAGCCGCAGTTTGATAGTATCGGGACGGTGATAAGCAAGGTGGTACAGCGCGATAAGCTTTACATTTTTGTCCTTGCTATTTACGGACTTAACAAAAAACTCGTTGTACGGGTTGCCGGTAAGCAGCCGCAGCATCATATACACGATTTTGGTGTCGGTGGAATCCCAATATTTTTGGTAATTACCGGAAAGCATGTCGTTTACCTTGATGATAAACTCCTTACCGTTGCCAATCGGGAATTCGTAACCGAGATCGTAGCCGTCTCTGATGGCGTCCACCACTACCTTGTAGCGGTAGTATTGGAATTCGAGGATTTTGGGGATGATAAAGCGTCGGAACTCGTCGGAGAACTTTTGATAGGCCGTATAACAAAAAACTTGGTCGAATACGCCGATTTGGTTGCCCGCGCTCCTTAGTAAGTCGAGCACCTTTTGGTGGTCGCGCATAAATTTACTTTGGGTAAGCGCGACGATACGTTTAATTTCGGATTCGGTCATGGGTAAGGCTCCTTGTGGTGAGATATGATTTAACGCCATCCTTCCATTCAAATCCGGAAGGATTTTTACGTGGATAACCCCTTGCAAGCGCAGCGCAGCTCGGGGTAACGTGGGAGATACCCCCCCTCTGCCTGCTAACCGCGCCATACGCGGTTGGCAGGCAGAGGGGGGGGAGGGAGGGGATGGTGTGGAATAGCAGCGCGGTTATCCCCGAGCTGCGCTGCGCAGCTCGGGGTTATCCACGTTGTACGCCTATGGCGTATTAAAAGATTGACTAACGTACGCCTGATCAAAACCACCTTCCCGAAAGTAATGTAAGTTTGATAAACACCAGCGCGTCGCCCTCGGATAGGTTCAGCGGCTCGTCCACATTCGTGTATTCGTGCTTTTTGGTTTCGTTGATGATTTTAAAGCGTCCGTTGACAAACTGGAAAGCGGCCTCGTCCTGCATAATCTTCACGTCCACTTTGCGCTTATTCTCCACCGTGCCGAAGGATATTTTGCCCGCGTCGGCCATTGCGGCGGCCGTTTCGTCGGATACCAAAAACAGCGCGGTTTTGTCGCGCTTTTTATTGTATTCGGCTACATTAAACGCCACCATTTCCGCAATCAGCTCCCCGACCGTGCCGGAATTGGTATCATAATTATCGTAACTCAAAAATTCTTTGAGTTTTGAAATGCGTTTTACCTTGATTTTTATGTTCATTTGGTATATAATAACATCCGGCTGAGGTAAAGTCAACCGTAAAGTCAAAAAAAATTTTGTTAAACCCATTTAAAACAGTTGCATAATTATTCATAATGACGTATAATTATACAAATGCGTGCAGCCTTTCGTAGGGGACGCCGTCGCCTCGCGCGTCCCGCGCCGCTGAAATCGCGTTGTTTATTAAGGTGCGGGACGCCGAGGGCGGCGTCCCCTACGAAAAAACCTCCAACCACCATCCACCAAAAAAATCGGAGATTTTTTTTATGAAAATCGGAATCATCGGAGCCAACGGCTATACGGGCTATGAGCTGATGCGGCTCCTTGCCAACCACCCGAGAGCGGACGTCGTGTACGCCGGCAGCCGCTCTATGGCCGGCAGGAAGGTGCCCTCCCTTTACCCGGCGCTTAGCGGCGTCTACGACGAGCTGCGGTTCGAATCGCCCAACGCCTCGGTCGCCGCCAAAAAATGCGACATCGTGTTTACCGCACTGCCACACGGGCTAAGCGCGGAAATGGGCGCGGAGCTTATAAAATTGGGCTGCAAGGTCATCGACCTTTCGGCGGATTTTAGGTATGACTCGATTCCGTTATTCGAAAAAACGTACGAGATTGCGCACCCGTGCCCAGGGCTAAACGAGCAAAAGGTGTACGGATTATGCGAACTCAACCGCAAAAAAATAGTTAAGTCTACAAAACTCGTTGCCAACCCCGGCTGCTACCCCACCGCCTCAATTTTGGCGCTGTACCCGCTGCTCGCCGAAAAAGTGATAAGCCCGGACGGCATTATCATCGACGCAAAATCCGGCGCGTCCGGTGCGGGAAGAAAGGCGGACGAGGCGTTTTCTTATTGCGAATCGTCCTCTAACTTTAAGGCGTACGCGGTTACCACGCACCGGCACACATCCGAGATTGAAGAAAAGCTCTCCGCCGCCGCGCTCTCCCCCGTCGCCCTAAACTTTACGCCGCACCTGTTGCCCGTAAAGCGCGGGATATTAGCGACGGTTTACGCAAATTTAGTCCCCGCCGCCGAAAAGCGCATCGCCGACGTCTATAAAGCATTCTATGAAAAAGAGCCGTTTGTGAAGGTGAACCCGGAGGGCGAGATGCCGGAATTAAAGTTTGTGGTCGGCTCGAATATTTGCCGCATCGGCTACAAAGTCGATTTACGCACCAAAAAAGTGATCATCGTATCCGTCATCGACAATCTCATCAAAGGCGCGTCAGGCCAGGCGATTCAAAACATGAACATCATGTACAGCCTCGACGAGAGGATGGGGCTGCCGGCGGTGGGGAACCAACTTTAAACATAGTCGTCAATACAAAAGATAACAGATAACAGATAACAGATGACAGAAATCGGATAGTTTTTAATGAAAACCTGCACGGATGCAAATACAAAACGTCCTTTTTCTTTTATCTTTTATCTGTTATTTGTTATCTTGATTCAAACAAATGCATTTAATTAAGGATTACTCCACATGAACTCACTCACCCAAGAAACCCTCATCTCTAGGGCTTCCATCATCGCCGAAGCCCTGCCGTACATCAGCCGCTATGCGGGCAAGACAATCGTCGTAAAGTACGGCGGCAACGCGATGAACGACGACAATGTTTTGCGTACCATCCTACAGGATATCGCCACGCTTAAAATGCTGGGCGTGCATCCCGTTTTGGTGCACGGCGGCGGGCCGGAAATCAACGCAAACCTTGCAAAACTGGGCATCGCGTCCGAGTTTAAAAACGGCCTGCGCGTCACCTCAAAAGAGGCGATGGACGTGGTGCAAATGACGCTGGCCGGCAGGGTCAATAAAAACATCGTCGGGCTTTTGGGCACGTTCGGCGTAAAGGCCGTCGGGCTTTGCGGCAAGGACGCAAGCCTTATCGAGGCCGAAAAAATGGAAATCACGGACGGCGTTGATTACGGGTACGCCGGCCGCATCGTGGGAGTGCACACGGCGCTCCTTAACACCTTGCGGAGAGATTACGTGCCCGTCATCGCCTCGGTCGGCGTAGGAAAGGACGGCGAGGGCTACAACATCAACGCAGATTTGGCCGCCGGCGCAATCGGTGGGGCTTTGGGAGCCGAAAAGCTCGTATTTTTGACCGATGTAGACGGCATCCGCGCAGACGAAAAGGATCCGTCGACCTTAATTTCGCAGGTTAGTGTTTCCGAAATTGAGGCTATGATAAAAACGGGCAAAATTTCGGGCGGGATGCTGCCAAAGGTAGGAGCCTGCGTAGACGCAATCAACAAGGGTATCGGCAGCGTGCTAATCATCAACGGAACCATCCCCCACTCGATTCTTTTGGAGCTGTTTACACAAAAAGGCGTGGGCACGATGGTCACCGCCTAAGGAGTCATCATGGATTTTACTAAAATCAAAGAATTAGACGCAAAGAATTATATGAATATCTTTGCGCGGAACCACGTTTGCTTTTCGCACGGCGAGGGTTGCAAGCTGTATGATACCTACGGGAACGAATATACGGATTTTTTCGGCGGCATCGCGACGAGCTGTCTCGGGCACAATTATCCCCCATTAGTCAACGCAATTGCCGAGCAGGCGAAAAAATTGATTCATATCTCGAATTTGTTTTATAACGAACCCCAAGCGAAGCTTGGCGAGGCGTTGCTTTCCGGCACGATTTTTGACCGGATTTTTATTGGCAACAGCGGCGCGGAGGCCAACGAGGCCGCAATTAAGCTCGTCCGCAAATATTTTTACGCGGCCGGCAAAAAGAAATACAAGATTGTAACGGCGCTCGATTCGTTCCACGGACGGACGCTGGCGACACTTACGGCGACGGGCCAGGACAAGTATTCAAAACCCTATGCGCCGCTCCCCCAAGGCTTTTTGCATGTGCCGTTCAACGACTTTGAGGCGCTAAAAACAGCGATAAACGCGGACGACGAGATTGCGGCGGTAATGCTTGAATGCATTCAGGGCGAGAGCGGCGTACGGCCCGTCGATTACGAGTACCTGATAAACGCCTACGCGCTGTGTAAGTCTAAAGGCCTCCTTTTGATGCTCGACGAGGTGCAGACAGGCATGGGACGGACAGGCAAGATGTTCGGCTTTGAGCATTTCGGCATCCAGCCCGACATCATCACGCTGGCAAAGGGGCTCGGGGGCGGCGTCCCCATCGGCGCGTGCTTAGCGCGGAACGAGATTGCCGACGCCTTTAAACCCGGCGACCACGGCACGACGTTCGGCGGCGGGCCGCTCGCGTGCGCGGCCGCTTTGGTCGTCGTGAACGAACTGAAAAACACGGATCTACTCGCAAGAGTAGAAAAGTCCGGCAAATATTTAAGCGACCGGCTGATGAAGCTTAGAAAATTCAAATTCGTCAAAGACGTGCGCGGTATGGGCCTTTTGCAGGCAATAGAGCTCTCCGACAAGCTTAAAAACGCCGAAGTCGCCGGAAAAATGCTCTCAAAGGGTTTTATTATCAACGCGGCCGGCAACAATACGCTACGGTTTTCCCCGCCGTACACCATCACAAAAGCCGAAATCGACGCGATGGCGGAAGCGCTTTCGGAATTGTTTGCCGCAACGAACATTTAATGAATAGCGAATAGCGAATAGCTATTGATAAGTGCAGATAGGTTTAAGGTATTCTTTCTTTTGTTCCCGCCGGCGACGCAGTGCTCTGCGACCCAAAAAACCGCGTTTGTACCGGCGGGTCGCCGGGGACGACGACCCCTACGGTAGGTAGTCCTTAATTATGTCGTTGCTCGTTTTTCGTTATTCGTTAACCATTACCGTCCGAAGCTATTCACTATTCGCTATTCGCTATTCACTATTCGCTGTACGGAGGATTGCCATATGAAAGCCGATCAAGCCCGAAACAAACAACCCAAAAAAACCTCCGTCGTGTTTGTCTGCACGGCGAATGTTTGCCGTTCGCCGGTCGCCGAATACTTATTTAAGGCAGAACTGAAAAAAGCGCGAAAGCTATCTAAGTTCCGCGTTTTTTCGGCAGGGATTAACGCGTACGACGGATACCCCATATCAAAACTGTCGGCGGAGGTGTTAAAGGACGCCGAGA
>Ga0123356_10001635_pt1 | contig 24595 bp, 21 predicted proteins | sample TergutEmb28metaG_2_FD_92546 | JGI IMG/M metagenome (GOLD analysis project Ga0123356, IMG submission 92546) | Embiratermes neotenicus P3 segment gut microbial communities from Petit-Saut dam, French Guiana - Emb289 P3 | ecosystem: Host-associated > Arthropoda: Insects > Digestive system > Gut ...
CATTGCTATAGAGAAGAAGATGAAATTATAAGAATAATTACAGCGAGAAAAGCAACAAAAAAGGAAATAAAGGAATATGGGGGAAGATAAAATGAGAAAAGAATATGATTTTACAAATGCAAAATTAAATCCGTATATAAAAAAATTACGGAAACAAATTTCTATTAGAATTGACATGGATACAATTAATTTTTTTAAAAAACAGGCTGAAAAAACGGGTATAGCGTATCAAAATTTAATGAATTTGTATTTATCTGATTGCGCCGTTCATTCTAAAAATATAAATATAACATGGAAATAATCTGTTTTGTAAGAGATTCGTAGCAGCTTTTTCATCGTCTAACGAACGGTATGTGCTTCGCCGCCCTTCGGTCGGCTCGGGTTCCAGAAATTGCCAGTCTCTTAAATTAACCGCGAAAGCGGTTAACTCTACGCCTTTGTGGCAATTTCTTCCACCACAGTTTTTTGTGCCCGAAAAATGCTAACGCATTTTCTTCATCGGGAACAAAAAACCGTCAACATACCTTTTCGCGTTAGGCGAAAGTTTAGGCTAAAAATAATTAATAAAATAATGAATAAAATACAATAATAATCAATATAGACACAAGATTAAAATTGGCGTATAATGTTCAATATGGGAATAAGTGAATTATCAAATTATATTGTAATTGACAGTGGAATTCGTTTTGGGAAGCCTTGCATAAAAGGAACTAGAATAACTGTTGGGGATATTCTTCAATGGTTATCGGAAGGAATTCCCGTATCGGAAATATTGGAAGATTATCCGCTATTAAAGGAAATACACATTAAAGCGGCATTGTCTTTTGCGGCAAGGCGCGAAGAAATTGTAAAGGTAATAAATGGTTCTATTGATAAAAGATTATCTTATAAGGATTTAGTAAATGCCTAAAAAACCTATAATAATAGAACCTATTAATGGTACTTTTGAACAAGTAATTGATAAAATTGTTGAAACCAGAGTAGAATATAAACATGATAAAACTGGTTATACTGCAAATATCAGGTTAAAGAAAAAACATAATAAAGATAATAAAGGAGATAAAAAATGAAAAAGATATTAAAACATAAAGATATTGATGTTGCTCTTTTAGAAACAAAAAATAATGGCGTAATCATTAGAATTATTGAAATTTTAAATAAAGAACATATGCCTATTCCTTCTGTAAGAGAAGACGGACAAATTGATGAAGACAGACTTGATACATGGTGGTTGGGAAGAGGCATATCTGAAAATAGAAAAGAATATAAAGCGGTTATGCAAAAACTTAATAATATTGGTAAAGAAATGCTTTTACATTTAAGCCAAGGATTAAGTCTTTCTGATCATTATTGGATGCAAAAAGAAAATGAAAATCTAAAATGGAAAGATATTAATTTTTATGAAAATGAATTTGACAGAAGTTTGGGTAAATTGTTTTTTGGTATTGAAACACAAAATAAAAAATACAATTTTAATTCTCCTGATGTTACATCCAGTGGAAATTTAAAAAAGAGATGGGATATTACAAAAGACGGTAAAAGAGTTTTAATAAAAACTGGTAGTAACCCTTTTATGCAAGAACCTTTAAATGAAGTTCTAGCAACAATTATATGCAGAAAACTGGGAATTCCTCATGTTCCTTATAAAATAAAATACAGAAAAAACGAACCATATAGTGAATGTATCAACTTAACAAATATAAATAGAGAATTAATAGATGTAAATGATATTTATTATATAAAAGAACCTACTTTTGAAAATGATAATTTATATAAACATTTGACAAAATGTTGTGAAAAATTAAAAGTAGGTGCATATCATGAAATGATTAACAGGATGTTAATACTTGATTATTTAATGTTAAATCATGACAGACATTATAAAAATTTTGGAGTTACCAGAAATTCTGAAACTCTTGATGATTACAAATTTGCTCCTATATATGATACAGGAAGTAGTTTTTTTCATAATGATAAAAATTTCAGAATTAAATTGCCTGAATATGCTAAGGAAAGAACAATTTGTTTTGATGCAGACCTTTTAAAACAGTTAAAATATATAACTGATTTCAGTTGGATTAAATTGAATGTTTTTGATGATACATTAAAAGAATGTAAAGAAACTATATATCAACATTTAAAGAATGACGAAAACAATAAAGATAATGAAGCAAGAGCTAAATTATTATGCAATGTTCTTGAAAAAAGATTTGAACAGATAAAAATAATTACTGAAAAAAAATTGAAAAAAAATTGAGTAATAAAATAACAGATAGTAGATGTAAAAAAATATAAAATCAATATTTTAATAGAAAATAAGGTTGTTTTGTGTTAATTATAATGTGTAGTATTGTATATAATTCCCAAAGACGAAGATTTAATGAATTTATTGGAAAAAAAAGGTTTTCCGCCAAAAGTCGTATTATTAAGAATTGGAAATAGCAGTAGTAAAGCGATTATGGAATTATTGGAAAAAGTAAAACCGATGATAGAAGATTTGGAAAAAAACGAATTAGGATTATTGGAAATAGTATAATTATAAAATATAAACAATAAAAAATGAAACGGAAAATGTAGTGCAGGCTAAACCATCGTCTACCACACTTTCTCGTGATGATACTCCAATAAGTATTGATTTTACAGTGCGGTAAAAATGGAGGTTTGTATGTTTATTTTAATAATCAAGGCTTTCTCCTAAGCTAAACCCGATAAATCTGTACAATATTCCGCCATGCTGATATAATCCCAGGTCTTCTGCGATAACTATTAGTATTTTATTTTCAGATGGACTTAAGAAATAGCCGCAAACATATACATCATAAAGCCAAAGAAAAGGTTTTAAGGTTTCATTTAAAATAATTTTATCGTTTGCTGTAAACGACAATGTATATCTTAAAATGGTATCACCTAGAAGCCATTGTTCATCTTCACCGTATTCAATATTAATAATCCCGGCGTTATATATGTTGTTGTTCTTTGTCATTGGAAATGGCAAAAAATCTGTCTTTTGTTCAATAATCTCATGTGTTTCAAGAGCGTTCATTATATCTTTGCCCTGTATTTCAAAGAAAGACTCATCTTCGATCCAGTTTTCGGCAGAGTCAGGAAATATAGTTAAACTAAAAAGTACATTATTTGAAGAGAGGTCTAAAATAAAAAAATCTTTTTGATAACTTGCTTCGCTGTTTATTCTGCCCTCAAGGGAGTAGGCGGCTTTTCCATCCGTTGACCAGCCCCATATCCTTGCATAGCGGTCAGGATGATAGTCTGCGGCAAAATTGGAATGTTGGATAAGATTTATTGCAGGCGGGAGTCCTGCTTTTTGCCCGTTTAACTCGGCAGAAAATTCTACATTTTGTTCAATTTGTCTGTCTGAATTTCTTGGGGTACATCCCAATACAATAATGGAAAATACTGTGAAAATTCCAATAAAAATAAACTGATTGCAAGTTTTCATAATTAACATTTCTTTATTTTACCACAGTATTTGAATAATTGCTACAATATATTACCCTATTGACAAAAATCAGGCGTTTTTATAACATAAAAACATGAAAAAAGCGATTTTTATTCTACTTATTGCAGCCATATTGTTAACAACAGGCTGCATAAGAAAAAATCAGGCAGAAAAGTCTGATATTTCAGTTCTTGTTTTTATAACAGGAGTTATTGCCGGAAGCCCTACCTATGAACTGATGGCGGAAGGCGCCCTTGAATACGCAAAGTTAAACCCAATGGCGAATATTAAAATATACGAAGCGGGCGTTAATCAGGCGCTTTGGGAACAGCAATTAACAGAGATGGTTTCTGAAGGTATTTATGATATTGTTATGGGTTCAAATCCTGCTATGCCGCAATTATGCGTAAATGTAGCAAGGCTTTTTCCGGATCAAAAATTTATAATTCTGGACGCGCACCATGAGGGGCATCCTCAAATTAGAACATACTTTTACAATCAATATGAACAATCACTAATTTTGGGATATCTTGCAGGGCTGATAACTACAAGTAATATGCCTTATGCAAACAACCGTAAAAGAATAGGTTTTATTGCCGCGCAGGAATATCCGCTGTTAACAGGGCATATGGTGCCGGGTTTTATCGAAGGCGCCAGAATGGTTGATCCGCAAATAGAACTTGATTATCGCCTGGTAGGTTCGTGGAATGATGCAAATAAAGCCTCGGATCTGGCATCTGCGATGATGAGTTCGGGAGTTGATGTATTTACGTCAATCGCCGGAGGAGCGGCTCAGGGGTTGATAAAAACCGCGGTTGAAAGAGGAGCGTATATTGTTTGGTATAATGCCAATGCCTACAATCTTGCTCCCGGTTTTATAGTCGGATGCGGAATAATGGAGCAAAAAAAACTGGTAATAGAAATATTAAATGACGCGGCAATGAATAAAATACAATACGGTTTATCAGATATTTTGGGTTTAAAAGATGGATATTTAGGTTTTATTTTTGACGATCCCGGGTATTATGATAATATACCTTTGGAAATAAGGGAAAAATTTGAAGCATTTGTAAAAGATCGCATGAGTATATGAACATATTGGAAATTACAAATGTAAGCAAAACATATCCAGGAAGTAAAAAAAAAGCAAATAATAATATTTCCCTTAATTTAAAAAAAGGAGAAATTCTCTGTATTGCAGGAGAGAACGGCGCGGGGAAAACTACCTTAATGAAGATCCTGTGCGGTTATGAAAAACAGGATGCAGGTGTTGTAAAAAAACATGGGAAAATTGGCATGGTTTTCCAGCATTTTATGCTTTTCCATGATTATACTGCAGCGGAAAATATTGTTATGGGCAAAGAACCCCGTAAGCTCGCGGTTTTTTTTGACAAAAAAAAAGCAAACGAAATTGCAGATAAAATAATTTCTTCCAATAATTTTGCGATTAAATGCGATAAAAAAGTGTCGCAATTATCGCAGGGAGAAATGCAGCAGGTGGAAATTTGCCGAATCCTTTACAGCAATGCGGATATTATTATTCTGGATGAACCAACGTCGATATTAACAGAAAATGAAACCCAATCATTGTTTAATAATTTAAAAACATTGGCTAAAAAAGGAAAATCAATTATTTTAATTACTCATAAAATACATGAAATAAAACAGATTGGAGACAGAGTTATAGTTCTTCGCCGCGGAGAAATATCAGGCGTTTGTGATGTTAATGAAATTGATGAAAAGAAAATAGCGTCATTAATGACAGGCGAAGATATCGATTTGGAATATACCCGCTCTTGCGGTAATTTAAAAAAAGATGATCCTGTTATAGTTTTTAAAAATGTTACAGTTTGCAAATCCGGGCAAAAACGTCCTCTTTTGGAAGATGTTTCGTTTACAGTTAATAGAGGAGAGATCCTTGGATTTACAGGGGTTGGAGGCAACGGACTTGGTGTAATTGAAGCGGTGTTGGGTGGATTTCTTCACCCCTGCAGTGGAAATATTCTGCATAGAGGTAAAGATATTTCAGGGTTAAACACAAGGGCTTTAAGAAAACAGGGGCTTGCCTATGTTCCCGCAGATCGTATAAGAGTTGGCAGCGCTTTAAATGCATCAATAGAAGAAAATTTAATTATAGTAAAAAAATATACAGAGAACAAAAAAGAAAAAATAAGAACAGATAAAGAATATTGCATGGATCTTGTACAGTCTTTTAATATTGAAGGGGCAGATTTAAAAGAAAAAGCATATACCTTATCCGGCGGTAATTTACAGAAATTGATTCTGGCAAGAGAGATAAACTGTTTTAGGGATTATATTGTTTTTTCAGAGCCGACATGGGGGTTGGATATTGTTTCCAGCCGTTTTATTATGAAAGAAATAGACGCTTTGCGCAAAAAAGGAGCCGCTGTTATTTTAATTTCTACTAATATAGACGAAATTACAGCACTTTGCGATCGTGTTATTGTAATGTATAACGGGCGGACTGCCTTTGAGTTTGTAAATGATGGAGATATTGGCAGGAAAATCAGAAATGCACAATTGGGAATGAGGAATAACGAATGAAAGAAATCAGGAAGGTGCAAAGCGGACCGCCTGAGGCAGGCGGTTTTAAAACAGTTGATTTTTCGCATCTTCAGTCTTTTTCTTTTGGAATAATACTAATTCCTGTCTTGTCTGTTTTATTTTTAATTTTACTTATTTTTATATTTAATGATAATCCGGCACAGGCGCTGTACTTTTTCTTTATTGGACCTTTTAGAAATATATTCAGTTTCGGCAATATGCTGAATGCTTCCGTTCCTTTGATATTCGGAGCATTGGGAGTAATTGTCGCCATGAAGGCAGGCTGTTTAAATCTTGGCGGAGAAGGGCAGATTTATTTTGGCGCTTTTACAACCACAATTACCGCGCTGGCGCTTTCGCAGTTTGGCATTACAGGTGCAATTATAGCGGCAATTGCAGGCGCGCTTTCAGCAGGTATTATCGCGGCTTTCAGCGGCTTTTGCAGAGCAATGTGGAATACAAGCGAAATTATTACGACTTTCCTTGTTTCCTGCGCTTTAATTCCTGTTGTCAATTACATGGTTACAGTACCGTTTGCAGATCATGAATCTTCGCTTTTATCTACGCAAAAGATAGCAGAGAATATGCGCCTTCTTTTAATTTTAAAACCTTCAAGTTTAAGTATAGGATTTATTATTGCTTTTATTTTTGTTTTTATTGTGCATTTTTTCCTTTTTAGAACTAAACCGGGGTATGAGTTAAGGATGACGGGTAACAATGAAATATTTGCCCGTTATGCGGGAATAAATACAAAATTACATACGGTTTTGGCAATGATGCTAAGCGGATGCCTTTACGGTTTGGCGGGAAGTTTCGCTGTTTTGGGAACACATCATGCTGTTATTAAAGAATTTTCCGCAGGGCTTGGCTGGAACGGCCTTGCGGTAGCTCTGCTTTGCGGTTTTTTCCCTCCCGCGGTTATTCCATCCGCGCTCTTTTTCGCGTGGCTTGCAGCCGGATCAAGAATATCAATGCAAAATACAGGACTGACTATGGAAATCGCGTCAATTGTACAGGCTGCAATTTTCTTTCTTGCTGCAAGTTTGCTTATAAGAAAAATATTTTCCGGTAAAAGGAAAAGCCTATAATGGAACTGCAGATGCTAAAGAGCAGCATAACAATAATGATTCCCGTCTTTTTCGCAAGCCTTGGAGGACTCTTTCCCGCGCTTGGAGGAACTCTTAATATCGCACTTGAAGGGTTGCTTTTGGCTGGAGCGTTTTCTTCGCTTTCTGTATATTATTTTTCCGGCAGTGTAATAATGGCTGTGTTATCTGCAATAATATCAGCCATGACGCTGGCGGCTATTCATGCATTTGGTGTTTTTAAACTTAAAACAAATTTGTTTATAGCAGGAATAGCAATCAATCTTTTTTCCGGCGGTTTATGTATTGTTCTTTCAGATAAAATATTCAATACAAAAGGAGTTGTTTCGCTAAGCAGCGCGGTTAACAGCGCGCCCGGTATTGTAAAATGGTATATTATTGCGGGAATTATTCTTTTATTTTTATCATGGCTTGTTATTTATAAAACCCCATTTGGCTACAGATTGCGCGCGTGCGAAAAAAACAGCGAAGCGCTTTTAACGCTTGGAATTAATTATAAATTTTATCAAACATCTGCTTTTTTAATATCTGGTTTTTTCTGCGGAATAGGAGGTTCTTTTCTTAGTTTGAATTTAGGAGCATTTGTACCGGGAATATCATCGGGAAAGGGATGGATTGCCCTTGCCGTTATATTTCTTGGTATGCGCCGTCCTTTTGGAGTTCTTGCAGGCGCTTTTATATTCGCTTTTGCCGAAAGTTTTTCCAACTATGCGCAGGGATTTTTAAGTATTCCTGTCGATTTTATCCTTGCGTTTCCCTACATTTGCGCTCTAATAGCCATGATCGTCGTATCTTTGTTTAAAAAAATCTATAAATAGCACATTCTGACGTTAAAAAACTGCACATTTTAATAACAAACACCATTGAAATTCTCTAGTTATAATGATAATATTGGCTAAAAGTTAAAAGAGAGGGGTTTAATGCTTAATATCGGTCAAATTCACCGAAATGAATATGAACTTAATAACGACCGATCAACTCAGATAGCAATCGCGCAGGCTCCGGGAAGAATTCATTTTTTGGGAGAGCAGGGCGAGCCCGAAGCCGGTTATTTTCTTTCAGCGGCAATAGATCGATATATTCGTGTTGCGGTAAATATGCGAAAAGACAATTCGTTTCGTTTTTTGGCGGCGGATCTTGGCGAGCGTAAACGAGGCACTCTTACAAATTTAAAATACAGGCGGGAAGACAGATGGGCTAACCATTTAAAACCCGCGATTTTGCTTTTTATTGAACTTGGATTACCTGTCAAGGGTTTGAATTTTACATTTTGCGGCGATATTCCGCAGCAAATCGCGCTTGCTTCTTCTACCGCGATTGAAGTTGCCACAGCTACCGCGCTAAAAAATCTTTTTCGTGTTCAAATTAATGATATGGATTTGGCGCAAAAACTTAAAGCGGCTCATGAAACATTGTTTGAAAATACCGCCTCTCTTGCGGATTATCTTATTTGCATAATGGCAAAAAAAGATCATTTTCTGCTTGTTGACAGTTCTGTAAACGAAGTCAAATTGATAAAATCTCCGTTTTCGCGCTTTAGGATTATACTGATAGATTCCCGCGTTCCCAGAATGGGTACAGGAGCGGAAAGTGAAATTGCATCCCGAAGATGCGATATTTTAAAAGGACTTGAGCTTCTTACTCAAAAACGTGAAGGTGCGGGTTTTAAGGATTTTGCTCCCACAGATTTAATCGAAGCGTTAGGTGATTTTCCGGAACAGATAAGGCGAAGAAGCATGCACATAGTAGAAGAAATACACAGGGTAGATGATTCTGCGGCGGCTTTGGAGCGCTGTGACCTTGCCTCTTTTGCTAAAATTATCTGTTATTCACATGAAAGTTTAAGAGACCTTTACGAAATTAGCTGCCCGGAGATTGACTGGCTTGTAAAACGCGCGCAGGAGATTGAAGGGGTAGCAGGTTCAAGAATGACAGGGTTGGGTTTTGGCGGCTGTACCTACACAATAATCCGCCGTGAACTTGTAGAAGAATATAAAAAACGCCTGGAAGATTATGAAAGAATCTTCGGGTTTCGCCCTGTAATTTACGAGATAAAGCTCTCTGCGCGGGCAAGGGTAATAAAAGAATGAAAATACTGCTTACAAACGATGATGGAATTTCTTCTTTGGGTATAACGCTTTTGGCAGATCATCTGCGCTTAAAAGGTCACAGGGTGATAGTTGCGGCTCCTGATACAAACAGATCCGGAAGTTCCCATTCAATTTTATTTTTAAATAATCCCATTAAATTATCAAAGATAGAAGAAGATACATGGGTATGCACAGGAACTCCCGTAGATTGTGTAATAACAGCGCTTTTGGGCGGAATTCCGGAAATCTCCATTTCTAAAGACGGAACAGATTTGGATTTAACAAACGCTCCGGATTTAATTCTTTCCGGTATAAACGCAGGTGCGAATTTGGGAACAGATATTATTTATTCAGGCACTGCGTCAGCCGCGCGGCAGGGAAGTTTTTTTGGAATTCCGTCTGTTGCGTTATCTTTGGTTGAAAGCGAAATTAGCTGGCAATGGGAAATAGTAATCCCGTATATCGCGGAAAATCTTGAAGAATTAATGGGGTACTGGAAAGAACAAACCTTTGTAAATGTAAATTTTCCAAATATAAAGAAAAAACCAAATGCGATTGTTCCTTCATTTCCTTCAATGCGTTTTTATAACGATCGTATAGTAACTTTTGCGGCTCCGGACGGCGGCAGATACTGTTTTGTAAAACCTGGAAAGGTTGATAATATTCCGGAGGATGGATCTGATTGGGCAGAAATTTTAAAAGGCAATGCGGCATACAGCGTTATATTGTCACAGCCATCGTGTTTTAGGGGGGAATAATTGGAAAACAAAACCGAAAACGAAAATTTTCCCGATAAAAAAATTATTGATGGAGTAAAATTTTACCGCAAAAAAGACTGGGCTGGCGCCTTAAAAGTTTTTTTATCCAAAGATACAGCAGATTTTGATTATGATGAAAAAATGGAACTTTCCTATTATCTTGGATTATGTTATACGAAATTAAACAAATATGAAGAAGCGCTTGTTTTTCTGGAACAGGTTGTAACATCCGGAAATGATATTCTTCGTGTTTTTCAATGCCGCATGACTTTGGCATATATCTATGTAATAACAAAACGTGTAAAAATGGCTGAATATGAGCTAAAAAGGCTGCAATCAAGCGGTTTTGAATCGCCTCTGCTTTACAATACATTGGCGTATGCCGCGTATCTTCAGAAACAAAATAAAAACGCGATTGACCTTTACGAAAAAGCGCTTGAAATAGATTCAAATAACGCGACTGCCATGAATTCCATGGGTTATATTCTTGCGGATACAGGAATGGATGTTATGCGCGCCCTTCGCCTTTGCAGAAGAGCTGTAGATTCAAGGCCGAACAGCGCAGCCTATCTTGATTCGCTTGGATGGGCATATTACAAAAGCGGAGAAACTCTGGAAGCCCGCACATGGCTTCGCAGAGCAATGGAAATCGCGCCGGATGAGGAAATAATAAAAAGACATTTTAAAATAGTAACAGGAGAGCCGCTATGAGAAAAAATATATTTTATATTTCTCCGCGATCTCAGCGTCTGTGCGTTTCTGCGGGATTTATTCCAATTGTATTACTGGTTTTACTAATAAATGCAAATCTCTTCGCGCAAAATGACAGGCCGGGTCCTGTTACGGGCGGAACAGGAGCTGATGCGCTTAATGCGGCAGATGAGTTCAGATTCGGCGTTCAGGCATATAACAGATTTTCATATAACGAAGCGATCCTGTCTTTTGAACGTTCTCTTTCCCTGCGTCCCGGTGAACCTATAATACTTGACTGGCTGGGCAGGGCATATTACCGCTCCGGTTTTGAAGAAACGGCAATAAGGCAATGGTTTTCCGCATTGAATATTTACGGCAGAAATTCAGGCGCCGGAATGCTTTTAAATGCGCGTTTGGAAACTGTAGCGAACAGGCGTATTCTTCTGCCGGTTGCAGATGACGGTGTTCGTTATGTTGAATCCGGTCGCTTCCCGGGAAGGTTTGGAGATGTAATTCTTTTCCGTCAGCCTACTTCTGTTTTACCGAATAACGACGGTTCTGTCTGGGTAGTCGCTTACGGCAGCAATGAATTGGTAAGAATCGATGTAAACGGAATAATAAGAGATCGTAAAAGAGGACCTCTTAACGGTTTCGACCGTCCTTATGATATAACACGCGGTCTTGACGGCAGACTTTATGTTTCAGAATTCAGAGGCGGCAGAATTAGCGTACTTAGCAGTGAAGGAGACTGGCTGTTTTATATCGGCACGAGGGGTCTTGGAAGAGGACAATTTATAGGGCCGCAGCATCTTACGATAGACGAAGACGGATACCTTTATGCTGTAGATTACGGAAACAGGCGTATTTCCAAATTTGATCCGGACGGACAGTTTATTCTTTCATTTGGAACAAGAAGCGGCGAATTTACGGGTTTGTTGTCGCCCACCGGCATTGCAGCGGGAGGCAGTAAAATATATGTTGCAGATAACGCGGCAAAAGTTATTTATACTTTTGATCCAAACGGCAGTTATCTTGGACGTTTATCTGTTGAAGGTTTAAATGTCCCTGAGTCATTAAGATTTTTATCTGACGGAACAATTCTTGCTGTGGATGGTTCAAGAATTATACAAATTAATCCGCAGTCCGCAATTGTAAGGGAGCTGGGAATTGCTACAAATGTAAGAGACAGAAACAGGATGCGTTTAACATGCGCCGATATGGACAAAAACGGAAGTCTTGTAGTAGCAAATTTTTCATCAAGCGAAATTACAGTGATGACACGTTTTGATGATATGGCTTCCGGTTTATTTGTACAGATACGCAATGTTTACACTCAGCGTTTTCCTCTTTTAACAGTAGAGCTTACTGTAGAAGACAGGATGCGCCGTCCGATACTGGGGCTTGATAATAATAATTTCCTGCTCTCAGAAGGCGGTGTGCCTGTAAACGATCAAACTTTAATTTCCAAAGGATATAGCTACGATGGCGCGGATATTTCCCTCTTAATTGAAAGATCGGATCTTACAAGCCGTCTTGGAAATGATTTTGCTGCCGCTTCCCGCGATATAAACCGCGCTTTGGCAGAAATGTCCAATTCAAAAATTGTCTCCGTAATTTCCGCTTCCGCGCAGCCTCGCAGGGAACGACATGATCTGTCCCTGGAAAATGCTTTGCGCGGCTCTTCAGGGGGAGCGAACGATAACAGCCAGCGCTGGCGTTTTGATTTAGGTCTTCGCCTTGCCGCGACAGATCTGCTTCCCGGATCTCCAAAAAGATCTGTCGTGTATATAGGCAGCGGCGCTTTGGGGGAACTGGCATTTGAACAGTACAGTCTTTCCGAGATGGCTGCCTATCTTGCAAATAACGGTATAGTGTTTAACGCGATAATAATCGGAAACACAACTGCCTCTGCGGCGGTTGAATACCTGTGCAGGGAAACCGGCGGGCAGGTTATGAGCTTATACCGTCCGCGCGGAATTGGAGAACTTATAAAAGGCACGGCTCTCGCTCCAAGCGGTCTTTATAGTTTTACCTATAATTCGCGACTGCCTACAGATTTTGGACGCGCATGGCTGCCGCTAGAAGTTGAAGTATACTTAATGGAAAGATCAGGACGTGATAATACCGGGTATTTCCCTCCGCTTGAATGATTAAAAAGAATTTTTTACCAGTTCGTAGTTTGACAGCGCTTCGTCAATGAGTTCTGTGAGTTCAAGGGATTCGTAGATTTCATTGGCTTCTTTGACATTGCCGTGAAGGATAGGGTGGGGCGGGCTGAAAAGAGTGCAGCAGTCTTCGTAAGGCTGTATGGAAATATCATAAGTGCCTATGCGCACCGCTTCTTTTATAATGCTATGTTTGTCAAAACCAATAAGCGGGCGCAGGACGGGCAGTTTAACCCTGCTTTGTGTGCAATTTAAATTTTCTATTGTCTGGCTTGCTACCTGCGAAAGACTTTCACCTGTAATAAGACATTTGCTTTTTATTTTAAAGGCGGCTTTTTCCGCCGCTTCCATCATTGCCATGCGAAGAAGAACAGTTGTCCAGGGATATGGAGCTTTTTCCTTTATCTTCATTTGCACCTTAGTAAAGTTCAGAATGTATAACTTTATACCCATGCAGTATGACCCTGTTATTTGGGAAAGACGGATTACCTTTTCTTTTGCTTCAAGCGAAGTATAAGGATATGAATGAAAATGAATCGCGTCTATGCTCATGCCGCGGCAAGCGAGTAAAAAGCCGGCAACAGGAGAATCGATTCCTCCGGAGAGCAGCAATAATCCTCTGCCTGCCGTTCCCACAGGAAGCCCGCCGGGCGCTTTTTCTGTGCCGCAGTAGATAAAAGCTTTTTCACGGATTTCTACATGAATAATATCATGCGGATTGTGAATATCAACTTTAAGATCGGAAAAAGCATTTGTTACGGCATTTCCCGCAAGGCAGCATATTTCGTAAGAGGATAGGGGAAAACTTTTATCTGTTCTGCGGGCATCAATTTTAAAAGTTTTATTGCCGCGTTTTAGGATTTTATTTCCTTCTTCTGCACAGCATTCAATGACAGCATCAATAGTTTTTTCGCAGCAAACAGTTCTTGCCCAGCCTGAAATTCCTGTTAAGCGGCAAAGCGCATCCTCTATTTTTAGAGCAGTTGTCTCATCGCAGTCTGCAAGTTTTAAATAATAACGTCCCTGTGTAGTTTTTATTTTTATCTTATTGTTAATTTTGGAAAAGATACTCTGCATATTCTGAAAAAGTATTTTTTCAAAGCTCTTGCGGTTTCCGATTTTCAGCGTAAGTTCTGCGGGTTTTAAAAGCCATGTAATATCCGTTACAGAAATTTTAACACCTCCGCGACTGCGTCAATAAGAAGATCGATTTCTTCATCTGTGGTTGTATACCCTTGAGAAATCCGGATCCCTTCGATTCTAAGTTTTTCCTCAATACCCATTGCGGCAAGGACAGGTCTTTCCGGAGAAGAGGAAGAGCAGGCGGAGCCGGTGGAAACGGCAAACCCAAGGTCATCAAGCGCTCGTGCCATAACTTCGCCGGGAATATCCTTAAATGCGGCTTGCAGGATGTAGGGGGAGAATGAAGCAGGGGAGCGTTCCTTTGGGATGAAAACGCATCTTTCAAATTTAGCCAGTCCTGTCATCAGTCTAGTACATCTTTCCTGTGCAGAGGACAGTGGACATTGGGTAGTGGGCGTCTGTTCACTATCCATTACCCACTGCTCCAGACACTTTGCGAACGCTGCGGCTCCCATCGTATTTTCTGTTCCGCCTCTTACGCCTTTCTCCTGTCCGCCTCCTTTATAAAAAACTTCAAGAGGACGGCGAGAGTATAAAAGACCAATTCCGCGCGGACCGCAAATTTTGTGCGCGCTTAAAGAAGCAGTATCGATTTCCCAGCCATCAATATCTACAGGTATTTTCCCTGCAGCCTGAACAAGATCACAGTGAAAATGCACCGGCGCTTTAATGCCAAGTTCTTCTTTTTTACGCAATATATCTCTTATGGCAGCGATATCTGTAATCGCTCCTGTTTCGTTGTTTACAGACATAACCGAAATAAAGCGGGTCTCAGGATATTTTTCCAGAGCTTTTGTTAATGTTTCGCCTGTCACCCTTCCGGCGCTGTCCACAGCAATTTGAGAAACAGGTTTACCCATTTTTTCCAGGGTTTCCATTCCCTCTCTGATTGAAGCATGTTCAGCCATTGAAGAAAGGATCCTGCCTTGACCTTTACGCATAAGGTTTGAAAAAAGCGCGATACTGTTGGCTTCTGTGCCGCCGGATGTAAAATACAGAGTTTCCGGGGGAACCTTTAAAACAGCCGCACAGCGATTACGGGCGTCTTCCAGAGCCTGTTTAGCCATTTTTCCTTCATAATGCAAGGATGAGGGGTTGGCGTACATATAAACCCCCGTCTCTAAAGCATAAGGGGATGATGCCGCCCAGTCAAAATATATGCGTTTTTCTTTGTTATTATTAATAGCCATTTTTATTGATTTACCACTATTAAAATATATAAAATATCAGTAATATTCAATGGGAGTTAAATAATGTTAGTACTTAAATTTGGCGGTTCGTCCGTCGGAAGTCCAGAGGGAATTGGGCAGATTATCGGTATTTTAAAAGACAAGGATCGTTTGGGGAAAGTCCCGGCTGTGGTGGTTTCCGCTTTATCAGGCGTTACAGACACCCTTATCGCGCTCGCTGATACAGCTTCTTGCGGAAAAGACTTTAAAGAACAGGTAAAAGTCCTTGGCGCGCGTCATAATGACATTGCTTCCAAATTTTTAAAGGGAGAAGATAAAAAAAACGCTGCCAAATGTATAGAAACAGCCGTTTCACAGTTGTCGCAGGTACTCGATGGCATTTCCCTTTTAGGAGAAAAATCCGCGCGTTCCATGGATTTAATAATGAGCTTCGGAGAAAGGCTTTGCGCAGAGTTACTGGCGTTTATTTTTTGCGCAAACGGAATAGACGCGGTTTATCTTGACGCAAGGCCCCTTGTAAAAACAGATTCAAATTACGGCAAAGCTCAGTATATAAAAAAAGAAACAGAAGATAATATTGGCGCGTTTTTTAAAAAAGCAAAAAAAGCGTTGTATGTTGTAACCGGTTTTATCGCGTCAAACAATGAGGGAGTGACAACTACGCTGGGAAGAGGCGGCTCTGATTTATCGGCGGCTATTTTCGCGGCGGCAATCGGCGTTAAGAAACTGGAAATATTCAGCGATGTTGACGGTATGTTAACAGCATCTCCTGTTCATGTTAAAAACGCATTGTGCATAGACGAGATTTCCTATACAGAGGCAATGGAAATTTCCCACTTTGGCGCGAAGGTTTTATTTCCTCCTTCCGTAAAACCGGCACTGGAAAAAGGTATTCCAATTTATATTTTAAATACCTTTAACCCTGATGCAAAAGGCACAAAAATTGTGGCAAACGCAGCCGCGGGAAAATATCCTATACGCGGAATAAGCTCCATAAGCAAAGCCGCTCTTGTAAGGCTTCAGGGCTCGGGGATGGTAGGGGTAGCGGGATTTTCCGCGCGTGTATTCGGCTCTCTTGCGCGCAAGGGAATCAGCGTTATGCTTATTACTCAAAGTTCCAGCGAATATTCAATCTGTTTTGCTATTCTTCCGCAGGATGCCGGCGCGGCAGAGGCAACTATAAAAGAGGAGTTTGCAAAAGAAATAAACAGCAGTTCAATTGATGCGCCGATTATCGAAAAAGACCTTTCGATTATTGCGGTTGTGGGTTCTGCCATGAAAAGCACATCAGGAATTTCTGGAAAGTTTTTTCACGCGCTGGGACGAAATGGCATCAATATAATTGCCATAGCGCAAGGATCATCGGAGACGAATATTTCTGCCGTAATAAGCGCAAAAGACGAAGGAAAAGCGCTTAATGCGATTCATAACGCTTTTTTCTTTGCAAATATGCGTTCAGTAAATCTTTTTCTTGTAGGCACAGGGCTTATCGGAGGCACTTTGCTGGATCAAATTGCCGCTAACAAGGAAAAATTGGCAGCCAATATGGTAAAGATAAATCTGATAGGCGCTGCAAATTACGACAAGATGCTTTTTTCCGCAGACGGGCTTGATCCTAAAAAAGCAAAAGAAATGCTTACAGCAAGCGGTAAAGTGGAAGGTACAGAACAAATCAAGTTTAATAAAGCGGGATCTCCCGACCCGGGCGCATTTATCGACAAAATGATAGCTTTAAATCTTCCCAATTCCTGCTTCTGCGATTGCACCGCAAGCGTAGAAACATCAGAGCTTTACGAAAAAATCCTTCATTCTTCAATTCCGATTGTTACACCTAACAAAAAGGCTAACTCTGGTACCCTCGATTATTACAAGAGCCTTACATCATATTCAAGAGAAAGGGGTATCCCGTATCTTTATGAAACAACAGTCGGCGCGGGTTTGCCGGTAATATCAACTTTGCGCGATCTTTTCCTTTCCGGTGACAAGGTAAACAGAATTGAAGCTGTGCTATCCGGCACTTTAAGTTTTATCTTTAACAGCTTTGACGGCTCAATGCCGTTTTCCGCGCTGGTTCGTGAAGCAAAAGCAAAAGGCTACACAGAGCCGGATCCAAGGGATGATCTTAACGCGATGGACGCTGCCCGTAAAGTTCTTATTCTCGCAAGGGAATGCGGTCTTTCAATCGAATTTTCCAATGTGACAATTGAACCTATACTTCCTGCTGCCTGTTTTAAGGCAAAAACCATCGATGCTTTTTTTACTGAGCTGGAAAAAAACGACGGCGAATTCGAAAAACGCAGGGCAAAAGCCGCAAGCGAAGGAAAGATGCTCCGTTATATTGCTGTTATCGAACAAGGGAAAGCAAAAATATCGCTTCGTGAAGAACCGGAAAACTCTCCGTTCCGTTCACTTGTAGACAGTGACAATATCGTTGTAATTACCACCGACCGTTATTCAAAACTGCCGATGGTGATAAAGGGCCCTGGAGCCGGAGCGCAGGTAACAGCCGGAGGAGTATTCGCGGACATAGTACGCACAGCAAGAACAATAGTTTAATTTCAGGTTCGTTCGTCTTCGTTCGTGGTAAAAAAAACAGGAGGCAATATGCCAATAGCAGACCAAATAAAAAACGCTCTAGCGTCTTCCTCGATGATTCGCAAAATGTTTGAAGAAGGTATACTTTTAAAAAAACAGCACGGCGCGGACAAAGTATTTGATTTTTCGCTTGGAAACCCGGATGTTGATCCGCCGCCTGCTTTTCATGATATTTTTGTAAAACTGGCAAGCGAAGATGAAAAAGGCTCGCACGGATATATGCCCAATGCTGGATATCCTTTTGTACGCGACGCGCTTGCGAAAAAAGTAAACAGGGAACAAAATGTAAATATTGACGGATCGCACATTGTAATGGCTGCAGGCGCCGCGGGAGGGCTGAACGCGGTTTTTAAAACAATCTGCAATCCCACAGACGAAGTAATTGTAACGCGTCCTTTTTTTATGGAATACCGCCCCTATACATCCAATCACGGAGCAAAACTTGTCGAAGTAGACGCTCTTGAAAATTTTGATTTAGATATCAACGCTATTCGTAACGCGTTAAATGAAAAAACTGCCGCTGTAATTATAAACTCACCCAATAATCCTACAGGCAAAATATACAGCGGAAGTTTACTAGCATCCCTTGCGAATGTACTTACTGAACACGGAAAAAAAACAGGAAGGATGCCATACCTTGTTTCAGACGAACCATATCGTGAAATAGCGTACAACTGTGAAGTTCCGCCTGTTCTAAGCTGCTACAGCGAATCCATTGTAGTAAGTTCGTATTCAAAAAGCCTGTCTCTTCCCGGAGAGCGCATCGGTTTTATCGCGGTAAGCCCCGATATTGGCGGCAAGGAAGATCTTTTAAACGGATTAATCTACACAACAAGAATTTTAGGTTTTGTGAACGCGCCTGCTCTTATGCAAAGGATCGTAGCCTCCCTTACAGGCGCGAGTGTAGATGTATCAATCTACGCAAAAAGAAGAGACGCTTTTATGAAAGTGCTTGATGCTGCCGGAATCGAATACTCGGTTCCCCAGGGAGCGTTTTATCTTTTCTGCAAAGTACCTGCAGGCAATTTGGGAAGAGAACAGGATGACAGATCTTTTGTTGAGCACTTAAAAAAACATTTAATTCTGGGAGTGCCGGGCTCAGGTTTCGGTAAGCCCGGTTGGCTGCGGTTTGCGTATTGCATCGATGAAAAGATAATCAGCGCTTCCGCTGATGCGTTCAAAGCGGCGATGAAAGAATGGTAGACGATAATTGACTTTTTCAATAAAAAACGATAATTATTAAGCAGTAAGTATTGGAGATTAATATGCCTGTAAAATTCAGAAGCGGAGAAAGTATCCCGCTGGAGATGCACAAAGCCCGAATGGTTCAAAGCCTGAACCTGCTTCCGGTAGAAGAACGTGTTAAAGCTTCACAGGAAGCCGGAAACAACACCTTTTTATTAAAAAACCGCGATGTTTTTCTTGATATGCTGACGGACAGCGGCGTAAACGCCATGAGCCAGGCGCAATACGCGGCAATGATGAATGCCGATGATTCCTATGCCGGCTCTGAAACATTTTACCGGCTGGAAAACGCGATTAAAGAAATATTCGGCACGGCTTTTTTTCTTCCGGCGCATCAGGGAAGAGCATGCGAAAATATAATCTGCCAGACTTTTGTAAAACCCGGGCAAACAGTAATAATGAATTATCATTTTACAACAACAAAAGCGCACATTATAAGAAACGGCGGAAAAGTTTCAGAAATAGTAAGTAAAGAGGGACTTGAAGTAATAAGCGGTCTGCCTTTCAAAGGCAATTTGGACATAGAAAGATTACGGCGCGAAATAGAAACAATCGGATCTGCCAACATCGCCTTTTTGCGGATAGAAGCGGGAACAAATTTAATAGGCGGGCAGCCTGTTTCCATGGCTAATATGCGCGAAGCCGTAAAAATAGCAAAAGACGCGGGTATCCTTACCATTTTTGACGCATCCTTGCTTTCCGATAATTTGTATTTTATAAAAATGCGTGAAAAAGAATTCTTGAATAAATCCTTAAAAGAGATAACTCTTGAATTGGGCAAATTATTTGATATAAGCTATTTTTCCGCGCGCAAGCTCGGCTGCGCAAGAGGCGGCGGAATAATTACCAACCGTGAAGATTTATACAATGAGATGATAGGCCTTGTGCCGCTTTACGAAGGATTTTTAACATACGGCGGAATGTCTGTGCGCGAAATGGAAGCATTGGCAGTAGGTTTGCGCGAAAGCCTTGATTTTCATGTAATAGAACAAACGCCTATTTTTGTTGAAGCGCTTACAAAAGAATTGTTAGCCGCAAATATTCCCGTAATTACGCCTGCGGGAGGACTTGGCTGTCACGTAAACGCGATGAGTTTCTGTGAACATTTGCCTCAGGGGCAATACCGCGCCGGAGCTTTGGCAATTGCGGCTTTTATCGCAGGTGGATTTCGCGGAATGGAACGCGGCAGCATAAGCGAAGAACGCAACGCGGACGGCAGTGAACGTTTCGCGGAAATGGAACTTTTGCGTCTTGCATTGCCAAAACGGGTGTTTACGCTGTCTCAAATTAAATATGTCGCGGACAGACTTACATGGCTCTATGAAAACCGAAATTTAATAGGCGGTTTAAGATTTACCTTTGAACCTAAAATCCTGCGTTTCTTTTTTGGAAGACTCGAACCTGTATCAGACTGGCCGCAAAAGCTATCTGAAAAATTCAGAAAAGATTTCGGCGACAGTTTATAATTCAGGGTCAGGCATTCAGGTTTAAACAGGCAAGCATTTCCCCGGTTAAAAGCCCCAGCCTTTTTTGGTCTTTTACATAAAGGGCATATTCCTTGTCGTAAACGGCAACATGGCTGAAAACCCAGTCTTTTAATATTCTTACAAAATGATTGGGTACAAATTGTTTGCCTTCCTTGTAGTCATTTGCCGCGGAAAGTATTTCCTTTATAAGCGTATCATGCATCACTTTATGCTCATGGTATTTTGGAAAATTTATTTTTTTAAGCAATTCCAGTTCCGTATTAAAATGATGAAGAACATAATCAACAACATGGCTCATTGTATTTTTAAAAATATCATTGATTCCTTTATCCCCGCCAAGACAGGCGTTATAAAGTTCGTTTGTATAATCAACAAGCTGTTTATGCTGGCTGTCAATTAAATCAATCCCTGTAATATACTTATTATCCCATACGATCATATCCATGTTCACAGGCTAACATAAAACCATGTAAAGAACAAGGAGGAAAAAGCGGCACCTTAAACATTTTTACAATTACAAGAATTCGGGAAGGCGGGGCAGCCTGCGTGCGCAGAAAAACCCCTCAAGAGCCCGGCTATGAGCCCTGCATCCTTCGGATGCTTGGCGGTCTCTCCGCCGGAGAACTTCGGAAGATGTTTTTCTGCGCCCGCAGGCTGCCCCGCCTTCCCGTTGCTGGTATAATTGCAAAAAAATAAGTAATAGGCACTATACGGCAAAGATTCCTTCTTCAAACTTTTGGTTTGCGGTCAGCGTCCCCGCGAGAGTCTTAAAAATTATTCTTCCCCCGTTCGTGTCCGTTCGTTTGGTTCGTGGTAAAAATTCTTCCCCCTCTTCCCTCTGTGTCTTTGTGCCCTTCTTCAAACCTTCGGTTTGCGGTTTGTGTGAGTTCTTCCTAACCCCCTCCCCCGTTCGTGTCCGTTCGTTTGGTTCGTGGTAAAAATTCTTCCCACTCTTCCCTCTGTGTCTTTGTGCCTTTGTGTGAGTCTCTTGCCAGTAAAACACTTCAAAAAAACACTTGTATAGCACTTTTTCCATAAAAATAAAAAAATCTTGAAGATTCTTCGATTCTCGGTCAAGCACCCTGCATCTGTACGCCATATATAGCTGGAGGATTTAATGAAATCTATCAAGAACAACACGTTGCAAAACATTCCCTGCAACGAAGATTCCGGCTCTCAAATCCCATGGCATCCAGCCTTTGTGGAAGCGCTGCAGCTGGAGCTGGAAGCTTACAAGGACGTATTGGAGTTCCACCCCGAACTTCAATTAACCACAGAACCGCTGCGTATAGACTGCGTAGTCATTAAGAAATTAAAGGAGGTGAAAATCGAAAAAAACATCGGGGCAATTTTTAGAACATGGAATATTCTGGAATACAAAAGCCCTGAGGACTATGTGTCTGTCAGTGATTTTTATAAGGTCTATGGATATGCATGTATATACATAACCCTAAATGAAATCCCTATCACAGACCTTACAATTACATTTGTAGAAAGCCGCTATCCCAGAGAATTAATAAAACATCTGAAAAATGTGCGCGGCTATACAGTTGCAAAAACCAGCGCTGGGGTTTATACTGTAAGCGGTGATATTCTGTCGATGCAGATTATCGACAGCCGAAAGCTTTCGGCGGATGATAATGTATGGCTTAAGAACCTTAGGAAAAACCTAAAGCGTTCAGATGTTGAGTTAATAAACATTAGGATAGCACAAAAGGGCAAATTTGCCAAAACAAACGCATATGCTTACGCGATAGCATGCGCAAACATTAACAAAATGGAGGAAAAATTAATGACATTAAAAGAAATAGAAACAAGATACGAGCAATTAATAGAGAAAACAGGATTAGGTGCCAAATGGGAAGCAAGAGAACGCGAAAAATGGACTGGCGTTGTTGCTGACAAAGACGCGGTTATCGCAGACAAAGACGCGGTTATCGCAGACAAGGATGCGGTTATCTCAAAGCTGATGGCGGAGCTTGAAAAACGGTAGGCTATTAAAATGTTAATATAATCCCACTCCGTACAGGCACTGCGCATGTATGAAGTGGACTGCAAATTATCTCTCCTCACTCCCACGCCAGCTGCGGGTAGCCTCTGCCTACCACAAAATTGAAATTCCAGTTAGCAGGCGAAAATCCCAAACCGTTAGGTGTGGTTCTTGTCCAGAAACTGGAATTGTAAAATGTGCTGCCTGTTACAGTTTCACATTTAATTACAATTACAAGAATTCGGGAAGACGGGGCAGCCTACGGGCGCAGAAAAACCCCTCAAGAGCCCGGCTATGAGCCCTGCATCCTTCGGATGCTTGGCGGTCTCTCCGCCGGAGAACTTCGGAAGATGTTTTTCTGCGCCCGCAGGCTGCCCCGTCTTCCCGTTGCTTGGTATAATTGAAAAAATAAAAATGGTAGTAGAAACCGATTTTTACTACTCCCTCGATCGTGTCCGTTCGTGCGGTTCGTGGCAAAAACTCTTCCCTGCTCACTGCCCCGATAATCCCACCAGTCTCGGAAACCCCTCACTCCCTAAACGGTTAAAGTTCCAGTTGGCTGTGGTAAAACCCCTGCTTGTCCAAAAGACGGGGGTAAAAAATGCGCTATTACTTATGCTTAAACCGTGGGGACCTGCCGCATCGGCGGGGCTCATTGTTGTGCTTACCAAGCTTGGACCTGAAATAATAAAATCTGCAAGAGTAAGAGGTTCTGCAATTTCTTTGGCAACTGTTATAGTTTTAACAATTGTTTCTTTTACGAGAACCATTTCACCATCTACTTCTTCCAGAGTGTATGTATGTTCTTCTATTTCTACTTCTTCAAATACAATTCTGACATTGTTTCTGCTAGGTCTTATTTCTATCCTGTAGACAGCGGTGTTTCCTGCGGAATTTGTCAATGTTATGTTACGCGAAATAGATTGGCTGATATTTTCCAGACCGCTTAAATTGATATCGGAAATTGAAATAAGACCTGTAGCTTCAGTCCATGACAAGGTGCCGCCAACGGACATCGTTACACTTGACAGATTCATACCGCTGCTGTCAACTGCTGCTAATCCCGAAATGGCAGCAGAGGATATACTGCCTCCCAGTATTGGATTTTCCAACATAACCGGAAAAGAAGTAAATGCCATTATTGGCGGATTATTATCATTGTATACATTGCTCATTGCAACTTGCATTGTGTCCAATGCGAAATTTGAAAAACCGGTAACGGCGTTCGCAGGAAAGCCGTAAATGCGCCCTGCGCCTCTTGCGCTTGCAGTTTTCGCAGTAACGCTTGATCCCAAGGCGGCAGAATTGCTGATTGTACCTGCCTCTCTGCGCCCCACAAGGCCACCGGCATAGGCTTCATCTGATGCGGACTGAGCGATAACCTGCCCCGCGGCAAAACTATTATTTATATTTCCCACTACATTCCAGCCAACAAGACCACCCGCGTGCAATCTTCCCGTCCCGATTTGTTTATCGGCAATTACATTTCCAAGAGCATAACTGTTCTCTATACTTGTATTATTTGATGATCCCGCTTCTTTTTTCCCTACCAAGCCTCCGACATTTACATGATTTGGCGAATCGGCGTTTTGTATGACACGCACGGTTCCAGCCGCATAACAATTTATGATAGAACTTCCGTTCCTTAACCTACCAGTAAAACCGCCAATACTATTACCGACATTAGAATTAAGACCAGTAGCAGTGGTTGTAAACAAACTATACACATCAATATCCATCCTGCTAAAACAGTTGGAAATTGAAGCAGATGAAATGCTTATAAATCCCCCAATATGAAGGTTGTTATTACTAATCGCATCGGTATTGATAAACATTGTGCCAGACAGAACGCCGCAGTTGTTAAATATTATGTTAGTACCTTCCAGAACTCCGGTAAAACCACCAATTTGGAAAGTTCCGGATGTTCCTCTTATGTCGATTATTCCATCCTCAAAATAGGTATTGGTTATAATGATTGATCCATTGCTAGCATTCGACGCCCCTAGAATACCGCCAATATTTTTTGTTCCTCTAGCCTTTATTTCTAAATTTGTTCTTACACTGCATTTATGGATAAAATAATTTCCAATGGATCGAACTTCGTTATGACC
>Ga0123356_10001636_pt1 | contig 24590 bp, 23 predicted proteins | sample TergutEmb28metaG_2_FD_92546 | JGI IMG/M metagenome (GOLD analysis project Ga0123356, IMG submission 92546) | Embiratermes neotenicus P3 segment gut microbial communities from Petit-Saut dam, French Guiana - Emb289 P3 | ecosystem: Host-associated > Arthropoda: Insects > Digestive system > Gut ...
TTAAAATGGATATTTCCCCAGCCTCCGTTGCCGCCTTTAAGAAATATAAAATCTTTGAGATTGTGCGAGAAATCATGTATTATTTCACTTGTTTCTATATCGCGTATCAATGATCCCGGCGGCAGCGGTATAATTACATCAGCGCCGTTTTGACCATAACGTCCGCTGCTTTCACCATCACGGCCGTTTTCTGCCTTAAAACAACGTTTATACCGCAGATGGGTAAGAGTACGCAGATTATGCCGGATTGTAAATACGACACTCCCTCCCCTGCCGCCGTCACCTCCCGCAGGGCCGCCCATAGGAACATATTTTTCCCTTCTGAAAGCCGCACAGCCGTTGCCGCCGCTCCCTGAGGAAACTTCGATTATTGCTTCATCTGCAAATCTTTCCATGAAGAATTATACCTAAATTATAAATGTATGCCTAAAAAACTACTATACAGGCGAGAGCAAAAATCTCCGCCGGCTCCCGGCGGCTGTGGCATTAGTTGACGCACGCTTTGGCGTGGCGGCATTGGCGATCCACACCGAGGTCGCCGTCGGTGCTTTTCGCTCTCGCTTGTGTTAATACTTACTGGGCATACATTTATAAAAAACTGATAATTGTTCACTATCAATGGGGGAAGAAATGTTTAGCCTTCTTGAACTATTGAGGCGAGTTTGCGGCCGCGGCGCTGGTGGAAATTGACTTTTCCGTCAGCGAGGGCAAAAAGAGTATAATCACCGCCGCAGCCAACATTGGTTCCAGGATGGATTCTTGTTCCACGTTGACGGGCAATAACAGTTCCCGCTTTAACCAAAGAGCCATCTGATGTTTTAATACCTAAGTATTTAGGGTTTGAATCTCGTCCGTTTTTTGCGCCGCTTCCGCCGCGTTTCCGTGCCATGTTATCCTCCTGGTATCTAAAAAACCTCGGTTAGGTTTTTTAGATACCTTGAAGAAAACCGAAAACGGTTTTCTTCATAATTTTAAGGTAAACAATTAAAAACTGAAGTTTTTAATTGTTATTTTACAATTTTGCGGGTATTCCTGGGCGACGGATTTTAATCCTTCTAACAGGAAAACCCCAGTTGCGAATAGAAAATCTTTTCCATCCGCGTCATAATCGGCTTCCAGCCAAAACCGGCCTTTTTCCGGTGCGCCGCAGCGCAATATAATCCCTTTACGATTGGAAAGGGCGCTAAAAGCAGTCCTCATAAGAACTGAAACGGCGGCGCATACAATGTCATTCCCGGCTTTCCCGGCTCCGGCATGCCCTGATGCCTTACAAACCCTCAAAACATCGTCTTTGTCAAAAACTGCTTCTATCTCGATCATGTGCCTATTTAGGCCGATATTTCCCCAATTTTGATAATTGAGTATTGCTGCCTATGTCCCTGTTTTCGGCGATAATCCTTCTTTGGTTTGTACTTAAATACTATGATTTTTCCGTCTTTTCCGTGGGATTCGACAGTTGCAGACACTTTTGCGCCTTCTAAATAAGGACTACCTACTTTTTTTGAGTCACCGGAAATCCGTAAAACCGTATCAATACTGATAGCGGTTCCCGCTTCGGCGTCAATCTTGTCAACTTTGAGCAGGGCGCCTTTCTCGGCCTTATATTGCTTCCCCATAAATTCTACAAGAGCGTACATTATTTTCTCCAAAATATATCAAATAATAAGAAAATTTATCTTAAACCATAAAAATAGTCAATAGGGTCTCCGTACGGTTATTGTCTGACAATCAACCTTTGAATACCATGCAGTTCTTGTATTTGAGTATAAACAGGCGGTCTTTTAGAGGAACTTTTTTTATCAATTTCAACTAAATTTTCATATATTTCATTTAAAAGCTCCGCAAAAACCTGTAAGTTAGAAGCAAAATTACTTGCTGCCATTTCGCGGAGTATTTTATCAGGGCTGTTTGGTATAGCGCCTATTCTGCTTTTTAGGTTAGGAATCAAATTATTACGGGCAGTTTCCACAAAACGGGCACAAGCAGAAATTTGCCGGTAAAGCTCATCAAGATGAAACCCCTGATACCGGAATAATTCAATTTTTTCGGTAAGAAGCTCTATTTGATCCCATGTGCTTTTATCAATCTGGAGCTGCAATAAAAGAGGGCGTAAAAACCCATTGGAGATATTGGCGCGGTAATGCTCACCAACTTGTTCAATCATCCTTATTATATTTGGATCTTTTACCCGATTCAAAAATTCCTCCCCAAGGGTCCCCTTCGCTTACTTTTTTTTTGCCCGGCGGAAGTTACCATTTTCATTTTAACATTCAGCATATAGATTGACAAGTATTAAGGGGCAAAATACACTTATTCATGCGATTTTTCAAAGCTGGTATTTTCTTATTGGCTGCCGTTTTAATCTCTTGTGGTGATATCAAAACAGTGCAAATCTGGACAGATCGGCCGGAATTCGCCATTTACGCTGATTATTTTAACAATGTGCAAAACAAGTATAAGGTCAGCGTAAGATACAAGGAATTTCCAACTGCAAATTTGGGAAGAGGAAACAGCCCTGATATAATAGTCGCAAGCTGGCTGAATAATTCTTCTACACCGGTTTTTTTCAAACCTTTGAATAACTTATTTGGAAGCAGTAAACTTTCAAGAGACACTTTTTACCCGCAGCTTTTGTCTGCCGGCATGATAGACCGCAAGCAATACCTATTGCCAATATCATTCAACATCCCCGCATTGATTTTTTCAAAGGATAGGACACAGGTATTGTCCAATCAATTTACAATAGACTTTGACGAGATAAAAGAATTAAGCAAAATTTTTAATGTCGAAAGCCGCGGCGAATTTACGAGAATGGGCTTTTCCCCTCTTTGGAATGATGATTTTCTGTTTACTGTGACTATATTAGGCGATGCTTCGTTTAGAGAGGCAAATCCTTTAGCCTGGAATTCTACAGCGCTGGACAAGTCAATAGATTTTATAAATAACTGGACAAACGAAATAAACAACAGCATACGTATGGACGAAGATTTTTATTTTAAGTTTTTTATTCAACCGCCGGAAAGGCTGATTCAATCGGGACGCATATTTTTTTCATACATTGAAAGCGATGATCTTTTTTTATTAAGCGAAGACATCAAGAACGATTTAGATTTCCGCTGGATTATGGAAGATGACAAAATCCCCATTTTGGAAGAGGCGGTTTATATGGGTATCCCAAGATGGTCGCGCTCCCGTAAGGCAACTGAAGCCTTTATTCTGTGGTTTTTAACTGTCGAAAACCAGCGCCGCCTTATGGAATATTCCAGGAATAACAGAATAAATGAAAACATTTTTGGTATTAGCGGCGGCTTTTCCGCATTAAGTCCTGTTATGGAACAAGTTTATCCTCTTTTTTATCCCGAGCTTTTAGGGCGGAAGCCACCATCTGAAAATTTCTTACAGCCCAACATACTGCCCGGCAACTGGGTTGCCATAAAAGAACGGGTTATATTTCCCTATCTTCATGACCGCACGCGCGTCGAATATACAAATGAAGTCACGCCTCTGGAATACCGTCTTACCAACTGGATGCGCCTAAACCGCTGACAATGAAGAATTTTTACCACGAAAAAGGTGACAGATACTTTGCATTCTCCTTTTTCTCTGTTCATTTATCCCTTTTCATGTTATATTTGATTCATGACCATTACGCAAACTGTTAAAGTACCGGCTAACCGCCGAATTATGCTTGATGTACCACCCCAAATACAGGCTGGAGAGACAGCTAGATTTGAAGTTATTTGGTTTCCTGGAAAAAACGAAACAAAACCTTCTGTAAAAACGAATGACTCATTTCCCAGAGATAAAGACGGAAAGATTCTCCTTACAAAAGAAGTTAAAGAGCGGCTTTTAGCAGATGAAACGCTGCGTTCCCTTACCGGCATTTTACGTACAGATATGACTCTTGATGAAATCCGGGAAGAAAGGCGAGCCAAGTACTCAAAATGAAAGTTCTCATCGACACCAATGTTGCGCTTGATATTTTGCTGCATAGAGCAGATTATACCAATGCCGCGTTTATTTTTTCTTTTACACAACAGAATGTTATCGAAAGCTATATTTCTGCTTCGGCTATAACAGATATTTTCTATATCTCTCAAAAAGACCTTGGTAAAAATACCGCAAAAGAATCTCTTAAAAGATTTTTGCAGACATTCAAACCTGCGACAGTAACAGACAGCCATATTTATCAAGCGCTTGATTTGGATTGGAAGGCGCGGGCATCCGCGCCAGTTTAATGAAATTCCTCCCCAACGAAGAACCGCAAGGTTCTTCATTGGGATGATTTTGAAGACTCTGTGCAATATGTTGTCGGCGAAAACTTTTCTGTTGATTATATTATTACGAGAAATATTGAAGATTACGCTTTCGGTTCTATTCCTGCTGTAACGCCCGAACAGTTTATTCATGTAATTGCTAAAGACACTTAACGCAAAACCGCCATGAAACTAAAAGCGCAAGCTGCTATCCTTTTTAATAAATGAAGTCACACCTTTGGGACACCATCTTACCTACTGGATGCGCATGAACCGCTGAGCCGCCACCGCAGAAATGTAAACACAAGCAGCGATAGCGGCTTCTATAATAAATTTCCTTAAGTTCACCGACCAAAGGGAGGCATGCCTAAATTAGGTTTTCTATTGTGCCGTGTCAAGCTACGTGTAAAAACATTCCATGTGGCAGGGGCGCATATTCCTGCCGGCTAAGATGGCAGAATTGGTTATAAGGCTTTATAGCTCGTCCATCACTTACCTTATGATTTAGTATTGATTATATGATGATAAATTTTTTGCAATTATTTTAAGTGATGGATTGCCTTACACGACTTTTTTGGTCGCAGCCATAGACACCGTCAGGAGATATGCGCTCCTGCCATAATGATTTTTTTTGCTAACATTTCTGAAAAAGGGTGACAGACACCCTTTTCACGTCACCATTCTTCGCTCCAGGATCTGCCGTCATAAACATAAGTTCCGGCTTTTTTTCCTATACTATTATAGAACGAGGTAAATCCAGAATCAAATACTCTATCAAATGTACCAGAAATAGAAACATTGTTACCAATGGTTATACTGGTCAACGGATTCCCAACAAATGCTCGATCCCTAATTATTACATTATTGGGTATGGTTACGCTAGTTAGTTGGTTATTATGAAATGCCGCTGACCCAATTGCCGTAACGCTGTTGGGTATAATTACACTAGTTAGCTGATTACAGCAAAAAACCTCATCCTCAATTCTAGTTATACTATCGGGAATAATAACCCTGGTAAGTTGGTTTTCGTCAAATGCCCCTGACCCAATTGTCGTAACGCTGTTGGGTATGGTTACACTAGTTAGTTGGTTGCCTCTAAATGCCCCTGACCCAATTGTCGCAACGCTGCTGGGTATGGTCACACTGATTAGTTGTTTTCGTGCAAATACATTCTCCGCAATTACGGTAACAGGTAAATTACGTATTCGCGGCGGAATATTGACTGTCTGACTTGTTCCTGTATAACCAGTAATAATAACTGAATTACCATCTTGGGTTCGCACAACATTAAAATCACTTTCCGGATTATATTGCTGTGCATAAGTCAAAGTTACAACTGCTGCCAATATGACAACAACCAAAATCATTTTCCTGTTTTTCATTAAAAACCTCCAAAAAACATATATCCATCTACACGATGGACAATATAATTCTTTATGATGTTGGTTATTTTATCAAGCCTAAAGAATAATTTGGTTATGCTAAAAGGTGGAATATGACAGAACGGGAACTTTTAAAAGTCCTTAGTGGAAATATTAGATTATATCGAGAGCGTTATAATTTGACACAAGCTGAACTAGCAGAAAAAATCAGTATTTCAATAAATTTTTTAAGTGACATAGAAACAGGTAAAAAGTGGGCATCTCCAATAACACTTGTAAAGCTTGCAGATGCTTTTTCCATTGAAGTTTATGAACTTTTAAAACCAATTGATATATTACCAGATAATGTAGATATTTTTTTGAAAAAATATACAGAGGATATTTATTCTGCTATTAAAGATGTTAATAAGATTTATACATCAAAATTAAAGAAGAAAAAACATCATTAGGGCAAGGACGCATAGCTCCTGACGGCGTCTATGGCTGCGTTCAATGTAGTCTTGTAAGGCAATCCATCACCTTATAAATTTGCCAAAAGATTAAACATTATGTAACCAACATTAAATCACAAGGCAAGTGATGGACGAGCTATAAAGTCATATAACCAATTCTGCCATCCTAGCTGGCAGGAATATGCGTCCTTGCCTTTATGGAATATTTATTTTAGATGGGTTCATCCAGTGTTTTAGCCGGACGTAGCCGCCAGCCTGTTTCAATTATCAGACAACTTTTAGCATACATTTCTTATGTGTTTCTACCGATATTTATAATAGGAGTACGTTATGAATATCGGGACAATACCACACCAGGCTTTCCCCAGTTTAGGTTACGCGATATCAGCGTCACAAAACGGCAGAATGTCCCTTCCTGTTGCTCCCGGTCTTGTTATCTATTCACAACTCAAGCATATTTCCGGAACTCCTGCCCCTGAAGGTACCCAGGGTGTAAATATCTCCAAATTGAGAATCCTGGACACTCTGATTGAACAGTTATCAAAAATAAAAAACTCGCCTGTTGCAGAATTTGGCAATTTAGAAGGAACTGACGAACAGCGCATAAATGCCCTTATCGAGCAGTACCAAAGTCAGATAAAAGCCGCACAATCTGTAAATATCTATACTCCTGCAGCGCCGGCTGTCGGGATGCTTTTCAACATCGCAGTATAACTTACCGTCAAATTTTAAAACTATTCCATATTTTCCGTCAGGCAGGCGGCAGCTTCTTTCCATACTACCTGATCTTTTTCGCTAAGGGCGGCAAATTCTTCCTGCCTGCCATAGGCAGAAAATTCGATAAACTTATCCAGTCTTTCTTTCAACTCTTTGAATTTTTTTTCCTGAAAGTTTTTAATCCAAATAGGCACTGTTCTTTTTGAACCCTTGAGTGTAAAAAGCAGGCCGTTATAATGCGGCGCGCATAAGCCGTCAGAAGAAATAAAAAACTGCCTTAATTCCTGCTCTTCGCTTGAATTACCGCCGGAATTTGCAAGAAAATCAAGATATTCCTGTTCTATTTTTTCCCGTTCAACACAAACAGGACAGCGTCCTTTTGGGCGCCATGGAAGTTTTTTTTCGAAACAATTTATCCGATCTTCAAGAATATCGCGGGATAGGATTGCGACCGCAAGACCGTCACGGAAAGATACAAGATGCCTGGAATGGAAAGAACAAAAACCTCCGGCTGTTCTGTATAATGCGCGAAAAGCGCGGTTTGTTATATGCTCGAACAATGTGTTGTCTATGTACCTGTTTGCGCGATCGCTTACAATCCGGCAGAGGGGACAGCCCGGCTTTTCGCATGCTTTCTGAAGTTCAAAAAAGTTGATATGTTTTTCAACAGCCATTTAAACCCTGCCCTTCAGCCTGGAGGCCAGCCGAACGCGCGGCCGCCCAAAAAATGAATATGCAGATGATCTACTGTCTGCCCGCCGTCTTTTTTGGCGTTAATAACAAAACGTCCGCCCTTTTCGTCACAGCCCTGTTCTTTTGCCAATTCCTGCGCTTTGTGAAACAAACGGCCAACCAAAGCCGCATCAGAGACTTCCAGTTCAAGCAAGTTCTCGATATGTTTTTTTGGAATGACCAGAAAATGCACCGGAGCCATGGGATTTATGTCAAAAAAGGCAAGTTTTTCGTCATCTTCGAAAAGTTTTTTGGCAGGGATTTCTCCTGCGATTATTTTACAGAATAAACAGTTGTTCATTCGACAAGTATATCATTCTACCTGATTTATCTCAATCTTCTTAATTCTTCTTCCAGCGCGCTGACAATCGCCTCACGATCCGGCATGAGCGGTAAATTGTCTCCTGCGGCGATAACGCTGACAGGCGGATAAATCAGCCAGCTTTCATGCATAGGGAAAAAATCTGCTTCATCTCCGGCATCCCGCCATTGACGCGCGCCAATACGGCAAGCTTCGGAAAAACTGCGATCCGGGACAGTTACTTCAACAGGAAGCCATCGTTTGCCTCCGTACTCGATGATGTCGGTATGTCCGGCACGCCATGTATCATCATCTATGTTAAAAGCGATGTAAATATGACCGGGAATAGTGATAAAAGCAGTTTCTATTTCGAGAACTTCAAGCATTGCCGCAAATAAAATTGACAAGTCGCTGCATTCGCCGCCTCTGTAAAGAAGTGTTTCGTACGGGAACCCCAGATTGTCTACTTGAGTTGCATTTGCAGATATTTCGATAAAAGGTCTTGCCGAGTCAACTATGTATGAGATACCGTACAGGCGCAGCGCTTCAAAGAGAGCGGCGGCAGTACGGACATTTTCCGGAGGAGTTTGATTTGGCGCTTTCCCTATAGCAGATTCTACAAAACGGGCAAAATATACTGCCGCAGGATCGCGAGGAGACACAAAAGATGCGGCGCGGCGATCATCATCCCAGGTCATTGAGTTTCGGCTGAATACCGGCATTTGCATATGAAAACTGGTTGTCTTTAATGTGCCAAGACTGCGGTATTCGGCAATTACCTGCGATGAAGTGATTACAGTTCCGGTAAGTTCAAGCATTGATTCATTGAATAGAGCTGTTACCGGTATTTCAATACTTTCCCCTGCTGCAAGACTGTTTATGACTGCAAAAGCAGAAGGTTGATTCATATAACGTTCCAGCAAGAAAGATAATTGTATATTGGTAATGGTATTTGGTTCTTCATTTGTTAAACGCACTGTTGCAACGGGATTATCTTCATACCAGGCAGAATTAACAGGAAAAACATTGAACTGTTCTGTTTTTTCGCCTCTAAGTCTTGATTGCGGACGCAGAAGTTCACTCACATTTAATTGTATTCCGGTTCCGCTTCTGATATTGTTAATCGGCCTTTCCTCGGAAAATGAATGCCGGAAATATCCGGCATCAATAAAAAATGATAAAAACGAATTTAGATGATACTGTGCTGATACAGATCCGCCTGCAAAAAATTTGGTGTTGCTTTCATCCTGCCAAACATATTGATAAACACCGATATTAACATCTGCGCGAGCCGAAAAGCGATCATTTAAACGCCATTGTATAAAAGGTCCCACTCCTGCATTAAAAAGAGAAAAAGAAGGAACATATTCGATGGGAAAATTCGCAAAACCGCCCATGACAGAAAGCCCCGGCTCCCATCTATTGCCAACAGGAAAAGCCCAGTCCAGGGAGGCAGCAGCGCCAAAACCTGTATTTAAATAGTCGACACCAAAAGGAACATTCACGCCCGGCATTATACGAAAACCAACTTGTCCAAATAACAAAGAACAATTAATAAATAACAAAGGAATTAATAACAGTCTCACCTTATTAAATAAATGTTCTTTGTTCATTTTATTTGATCTTATTTCTCTGTCAGGTTGACAACACCATCCCAATCAACAGGCGGTGGATTTTTAATATATCCTGCACAGCGGTTAACATACAATTCTGCTACCTCGTCATCCGGATAATGCATACGAAGCGTTGAAAAAATCTTTATTGCCTCGTCAAACTTTCGTTCTTCAAAAAGAGAAAGCGCATTGTCCCAGTCCGCAAGACGTTTACGTATAACATCATCGGCCTCGCTTTTTTGGTACAAAAGCTCATAAAGGCGCAATGGGGTTCTAACACCCACTACCCTTACACGATCAAGCCTGCGGGAAATAAATCCTTCTCCTGCCTGCTTTTGGGTATGTTCGCTTATTAAAATACCGCCGGTTTTGTATAGTTTGTTTACTCCTTCAAGGCGCGCAGCAAGATTTACTGCATTACCCATTATTGTATAATCCATTTTATTTTCAGCGCCCATGTTTCCAACTACCATTTCGCCGGTATTGATGCCAATACGGGTAAAAATAGGCGTTTGAATCAAACCTTCTTCCAGGAATACTTTGTTTAATTCTACTTCAGCCCTTTTCATGGCAATAGCGCTGCGGCATGCAAGAGCCGCATGATCCGCACGGGTAAGCGGCGCACCGAAAAATGCGATGATTGCGTCTCCTTCGTATTTGTCAATTGTACCGATATTTTCCATGATTATATTACTCATCGCTGTAAGGTACTTGTTAAGAAGGCGCACCAGTTGAGTAGGATCGAGTTTTTCGCTGAATGTAGAAAAGCCCGCTATATCGGTAAAAATAGCCGTCATTTCCCGTTTTTCGCCGCCAAGATTTAACTTAGCAGGATCGTTTATTATTTCTTTGATTACTTCCGGTGAAAGGTAACGGGAAAAAGCTGAATGTAAAAATGCTTTTTCGCGGTTTGCGCCGAGAAAATTCATAACGGTAACTACAACAAAACATAATGTAGTAGAAACAATAGGAACAGCCGAAGCGATATAGGTTTTTGTAAGATGAAAATAGGCAAGCAGTATCAGGACAAGCAATACAATACCGGAAAAACCTGCGATGAGGGAACGTCCCGTACGCAGACGGTTTGCAGCAAAAAAAACAGCGAAGGAAAAAATAAACGCAATGATTACTGAGACAAACAAAGGAGCTTCGCCAAGAAATTCTCCGGCGAGCAGCATATTCGCAAGAACTGCATATCCTCCTACATTGGGAAAATCTTCTGCAAATGGAGTTGTCCCGACATCGATCATACTTGTTGCATCCGAACCGATGACACAAAAAGCCCCTTCCAGGTATGAGGCGTTCTGCCTTATTTCCAGCATTCTGAAAAGCTGATTTCTGCCGGCTGAAAATAATTCCCGCACATAATCTTCGAGCACTTCATCCCCGGCAACCATATCTAAAAAAATATCCTCATAATCGCCGGAAAGAAAATCTTCGCCGGCAGCAAAAAATTCACGGCGAAGAGCAAGCCATTCTTCAGAAGATTCGTATTTTAGACTTTCTGCCGCCAAATACAAATCCCAGGGACTATCACCGTCATAAAAACTGAAAAAACCCCATGAGTCCATGATAGAAAAATTTTCTGCCAAATGTTTTTCGATAAATGTGTGCCGGATAAAATCAACCAGAGAACTCATATTATAGTCGTAAAAAGGTTTATTCGGCCATTTTAGCAAAACCGAACCGTCGCGCGCGCGAGGTATGCGAATATCCCTTTGTACTCCGTCAATAAATGCATTTTTTAAAACTATCGTTTTATCATTAACAGATATTTGCGGATTGCCTAAGAGTTCTCTCATCCCGACAAGAGCAAGGTTGCCGTAATAATTTCCATGCAGCCTCATTAAAAGATGAATACGGCGTCTTATTCCGTCTGCATCGGGACCGGCATTTACTGTTCCCGCGCTTCTAACCTGCTGTAAAAGCTTTGTAATGGCGGGCATTACTCCAACCATTTCCGGCGTTTTACTGTCTGAATCTGCAGTAATATCATTTAATGCAATACGCCCAAGCTGTACCGCAGCTTCGCCTTCAGGTTTTGGCGGTTCAATATCTCTGCCTAATAAGTTTTCCCTGCCAATCATGGTAAGTGTAAGATACGAGCGGTTGGTAAATCCCAATGCCTGGGCAAAGTAAGCATCCGCATCCAGTGTCAGATAAGCAATGGCTTCTTCCAGGTTATAAAGAAGCCTATTATCACGAGCGATAAATTCTTCGAGATGCCGGCTTAAAACCTGCTGCGCATAATCAGGAGTAAAGCGATAAGGGCTTTCATCCAGATAGTTTAGGTCGAAAGTTATACTTTCAACACCGAGTTCCTTCAAGAGAATGACAACATCTGCCATTACTTCGCGGCGGAAAGGAAAACCGCCGGATAATTCCATTGAACCATCATCCAGGGTAAGTACCCAAACTTTTTCACTTTCGGTCAGCGGAGGAAGCGTCCGCAAGAAGAGATCATAAATTTTGAGATCAAGAGAAGTTAAAAACAGCGGCAAAGTCAGAATAACAATGAGAAAGCAATAATAAATTGATCTTTTATTCTTCAAGTTCAAAATCACCTGCTGCATCACTTGCACGCGCCGAAGCGGTGGTAACCCTGCCTGAAATGCGTTCTGTTGCTTCGGTATCTGTATGCGACACCCTGTCTTGAAGCTGAATAACCGCACTGTTATCCAAAAGCTCCATAAGTATCCCGTTCCTCATAGCGCCTACAGTCAAAATATCATTACCTGATCTTATTGAAAGTCTAGCACCAATCAGCGTACGGATTACCGCATCCGCTCTCAATGTGTCACCCACATTTACCGGCTCCCATCTGCCTCCTGCATTTTGTTCAACCCTGCCGGTAATTTCCTGCACAGTGTAAGTTTGCGCAGAGACTGCCATTGTAACCGCAAAAACGATTACCAGGATTAAAATTACTCTCTTCATCTATAACCTCCATATATAATGCGGCACGGATGCCGCTGTTATCAAAGCTTTAGCTGGAGTTTTGAAAAAACTCCAAAACAAAAAATCATCATGGATGATGATTTTTTACTTATCTTCTCGCTTCTACAAATTCCATTCCTCGCCGTGCATTTCTGTTTTCAGGCTCTATAAAAAGCGCCTGCCTAAACCAATATTCTGCCCTGGTAAGATCATTTTCATTTAACGCAACATTTCCCAGGTTAACCATAGCTCCGATTAATCCCATTCCTGCGGCTATTTCATAATATTGATTGGCCTGATTTATCATTCCAGAACGCAGATATAAATTTGCCAATTGATTAAACAATGCTGCGTTTGGGTTATTCGATAATTGTGCCCTGACAGCCGCTATCTTTGGTTCAAATTCACTATCAATATAGTTTTGTATCGCTGTATTTGCAGCAGCAGTTAAACCCGTTTCTTCCGGTAAGGCAAACCTGACTCCAAGTAAAGGAAAAGGAGCCGGAGGATATGTTCCCCATGCTTCTTCGATAATTATCATTTGAGCGCTTTCACCGCTTCCAATCAAACCATCTATACGCCTGATTGCTTCCTGCCAGGAAGCGGTAAAACCAGATTCAAAATACGACATTGCAGCAGGGATCCAAACTTCACCATCCAATATAAGCAACTTGTCCGGTCCGTCGAACAGAGCTTGAGTAGCTGCATCGTTTTGAAAAATTCCTAGAGTCGCCGCGCAAATTATTTCTCCATCCGGGAAAATAATCAAAGCAGCGCTGATTCCCGCTGCCTGAAGACTGGCTGCATATAAAAGCGCAATGTCAAGAACCGATCCCGACCCATACGCTAAAGTTTGACTTGGAAATTGAACCTCGGTATCTATTATTTTATTATTATTAACTATGTTTGCCCTGACAGCTTCGAACATCCACATACTTGTTTTCATATTAGTGTTCAGTCCCATACGGCGGTTTGTACGCGCAAGCGCGGCTGCATATCTGGCAAATTGAAGCACCTCCGGAGAAGTAGGAGAAATAAAAGCTGCCAGCGCTTCATAATCACCGGGAACCGGAATATTGCGATTATGTACGGCAATGTTTATCGTCCGTACAACTTCGCGTTCCCTGCCCAAAAAAGTATAACGAACAACAAGTTCTCCGAGAATTCTGCCGGAATCGGCAAAGCGCAAGATTTCAGGTGAAAAATCCGCATACAGCGGAAATTCAATTTCGCGGCCTTTTTGGATTATCGCTATTTGCCCGCAGGGAAACTCTGATGATGTATAATTACCGGCGCGGAAAAAAAGACGGACATCGCGGATTTCTGCATTTTCATTATTGCGGACAATAATGCTGCCAACGGGAAACTGCTGATACAACGGAGTCAATACCGGATACACCGCATCATACTGTGAAAGAAAAACGCTTGCGCCGCCGCTTGATGTTTGTTCACCTAACTCAAAGTTAAAACGCACTCCAAGTCCGACATACACACCTGATGCAAGCGGACGGCTTTCGCCCCGGAATTGCCGCCAGCCTCCCGATGCAGTGAGAGAAATGCCCGGCGTAAAGCGGAAACCTGTTTCTACGCCCACTCTGTACCAAAAATTTGAAGGTGCTTTTTCTTCACCATCATTGGCAGAATAAATCCCCAGACCGCTTTCTAAACGCACGGGAAGACGCGAAAGGGGGAAATAAGAGAGGCTTAACAAGGCACCAAAAGAATAAAAATTTATCTGACCATCATTGTATTCTTTCGGAGAAAAAAGCATACCGGCTTCAACTCCGGCTGCATAACCTAAACCAAACGGATTGGAAATTATATTTGTTATATCCAATTCAAAACTAACATTCCCGCCGCCGCCAATATCATAACGCTGAAAACCACCCGCAGTAAGACTTCCCTTTCCCGCAGGAAAAAAAGCAAAAACTCCGGGACTTAATGAAAAATCCAATGCATGGAGCATGGAGAGAGGAAAAAGTAATAAAAGGGCAGTTAATACAATTTTTTTACCACGAACCACACGAACTTGTTGTTTGCAGTCTAATTTTATTACCAAGTTCACTGTTGTCCGCCTGCATTTCTTAAAGTTGGCCAGCCTCTGGCTGTAACAGGGCTGCCTAAATTCCATATAGCGTCTCCGTTTTCATTCGTCCCATCATAACCCAAACCACGCCAAAAACTTGAAACAAGACCTGCGCGATTAATTTCTGTGCCGTTTTTAGGACGATGTCCTACTGCCGGAATAATGCTTTCATGCTCCCAAGTACGTTCAACTATATCTCCTGATATAATAACATATGCTTTTATTGTATTAATCGCGTAATTATTTGTATAAGTAACATTTGCATTAAAATTAGCAGATACCCTTCCCATAAATATTTGAGCGTTGTTGGGAGGCTGCCCGGCAATGAACTCGCCAAGGGTCAGGCTATGCTCTATCGTAGAGCCATTTCCCGCAAAAGCCAATAATCCGCCGACGCTCCCGGTACCAACAGCCATTTGAGTAAATGATCCAGTAGAGAAACAGCGAATCATTTTGTTACTTGATGGAGCTGGAGCTCCGGTGGTATCATTCACGGCCCTCATACTGCCGGTAAATCCCCCGAGATCTACAGCTCCTCCGACGCCACTGCTTCTGTCAATCATAATACTGCCTGTGGCATAAGAATCCTGAACGGTAAATCCGCCCCTAAAGGTTCCGGAAAAGCCGCCGGCAAAAAAGTGATAGGTCTCATTTGCCGTTGAAATTATTGTTAGTGAACCTGTAGCATAACATTCGCTTACTGTATAACTACCTTGCGCCCTTCCGCTAAAACCGCCTAAATCATGCGATCTATTATCATCGGTACTTGTATCAACTGTATTGATGTTTACTTCGATGGATGTAGCACTGTAACACCTGGTTATATTACTTTGTAACTCGCCGACAAATCCTCCAATTCTAAAAGTATTTAGCTGAGTGCCGCCGCTGCGATTAACAGTTATTAAATTTCTGCTGTTGCAGTTTTCATTGGTACCAGCATTGAATGTTGTGCTGCTGATGTATCCAGCAAAACCGCCTATCCATAAAGGAGAGCTTCCAGAGCTTTGGGTAAATATTATATTACCGCCTGAGTGTTCAACATTTCTAAAATTAATTGACCTGGTTGCTCCAAGGTTGGAAGCTCCGCATATTCCGCCAATATAGATATTTCCCGTGCCAGTACCAGTAACCGTAATATTCCCGCTTGCCTTTGTGTTTTGAATTATTATTGATCCTGCTGTCGCTGGATCACCTACTCTTCCCGCTATTCCACCAACAAAAGCCTGCCCGGAACCAGAAATTGAATTATTTATTGCGACAGTACTATAACAATTAGAAATTGTCCCGCCTATCATTCTGCCAACTATTCCGCCAATATTACCTGTGACGCTGCCTTGTATGGTTCCTGAAACAATAGAATTTTCTATTCGGCTAGTGCCTCTCATTTCCCCGGTTATACCGCCGAAATTTGTAGTTTCGCTTATTGTTGTATTCGTATATTCAACGAGCAGATCGCGGATTAATGCATTATTCACAGATCCGAAAAGACCACCAGCACCGCTTGTTATTGTACGCCCGTTACCGTAAAACTTGCCGCTAAAGGGTCCCACAGGTGTCCAGCTTGATAATGTAATATCATGAATAAGGACATAATTTCTTGTATCTGCTTTTAATTCTGTAGAAATGTTTAATGATGTTAATTCAACTAACGGATTATCTTTGCTTGTGCTCATATCAGGAACGTTCCATATTTTAAAATTCTCAATATCCAGCCTGATACCATCTGCATAGAGTTCTATAAATATTTCGTATTCAAATACATTACTTACATTCCTTCCCTGCGCTACACCGGAAGAATCAAGTCTGGGAATACCGGTTATGGTTCCGATAACGGCTGACCCACTGGTAAGGGGAATGTTCGACCCCTTGTTTATTCGGTAATAAGTATCTATCCTATTCACTGCCCCAGTTGTAGTCCAGTTAACAGTGATATTATTCGCGGTTTCGCTATAGGATGCATTCCATGAAGTTATAGCGGCTGTAACTGCGGATGGGGTCTGCCATGAAAAATTATAATCACTGCCCATAGATTCGTCATAGGTATTTTTTAAACCGCTAACCCTGACTGTGATTAAACTGTTTACAGGAGGCAAATTACTTGTAGGGCTTATAGTAATCGTAAAAAATCCGCCGCTTGTTGAATATACAGGAGGAATGAATAAATTATTAATGTTAGTGATTACTCCGGTTTCCAAATCCTTTGCCGTAATCCAAATGCCAGCGTCAATTTCATTACCGGCAAAAATTGCCGTACCAGGATTAATGGGACCGTTAAAATAAATAACTATATCTGTCGCTCTGGAAGCAGTTTGATTAGGATTGTCACGAGGCTCTGTTCTTGTTACACGGGGTTCTGTTTTACACCACGGAATCAACGTTACAGGTTCGGCTGTATTTATGGTAAAAGTAAAAGAACCGCCGCCAGAATTAATAGAAGTTATCTCAGGAAGAACTATATCATTTCTGCCCAGGGTGCTGATATTATCCAATAGCGTGTTATCATCGATCCAGTTGTCAGGCAGAGATGATGTTGTATAAGCCAGCCATGACGTAAGGGTATATGCCGGGTCAGGTGTAAATTCGATGGTAAAAGAATGACCCCGGCGAATATCCATAACCGGAGTAATTGTGCCTCTTACAGGATTGCTTGTTCCCCATGAACTGTCGTAGTCAAGTCTGACATTCAATTTTTGCGCCGTTGCCCAGGCTATTTCACTCTCGATCTTGCGTTCAAGATTGGTTTCCGGCAGGGAATTAAACAGGTCGCAGGTTATTAAAAAAAAAGCCCCAAGCAACAGGCAGAGGAAGCGAAAGTTAAAAAAAAGAGAAGAGCTTTTCATTTATAATAGATTATCTGCCTGGTCAAGTGATTAAACAACAATACGGTATTGGGTTTTTCTAGATTTTTTATTTGTCTTTTTCACTTTTAAGAACAAAGTATTGGGTTTTATGCCAAAATTCCCAGAGCTCTCGCTTTGAGAAGCGTATCTATCGAGTTGTTACCGTTAACTTGTTTTTGCGTGTTTTTTGTTTAAAGCCCTGCTCTGCATTCCTGAAGAATTCCTACAATTTCTTGTGTTGTTACATTTAATTTCATTCTAGGAATATCTTCAAGGGGAGACTTTCCTGTATTTGTCTTTGTTTCATTATTTATTGGAAGAATTTTATATTGCATTCCTTCATTATTTATAATGACCTCTTCTTTTAACGATGCATTTAAAATTTGTGTTGCATTTTGGGCAAAATCTGAAATACTAAATACTAACACTTTGTCCTCCTAAAACAGTTAAATTAAGTTCCTTAGCGATTTTTATCAAACCATAATCAAATGATATTAATGGTAATCCTAATCTTTTAGCTGTTTCCAAATAAAAAGCGTCATAAGCATAAACCTTAAAGTTCCATGCGATTTCGAGCGTTTTCTCAAGATCAATTTCTACCATTTTTAAAGGTATTTTTCTGAAATTCTGAATCAGTTCAATCATCTGCTCTCTTGTAGTAATTATACCTTTTCACATCATTCTTGTTAATGCGTTGGTAACTTCACATGATATAATACTAGGAGATACAATTACAGCCCCTTTTGTACAATTTATAACGATTTGTGCTTCTGGTTCATCAGCAATAACTGCGATTATTGCACTGGCATCTAATAAAATCAATTTTTTGTCTACAAATTCACTTTTAAGAACAAAGTATTGGGTTTTATGCCAAAATCCCCAGAGCTCTTGCTTTTAAAAGCGCGTCTATTGAATTGTTAACTTCAAGTTTTTCGTAAGCCAACATTAAATGGCCTTTTACCGTCGGCAAAGCCAGTCCTGTAAGACGGGCTATTTCAGGATTTTTGTAGCCTTTGGCAAGAAGTTCCAGCATTTTTTTCTGCTGCCTGGAAAGTTTGACAGGCTTGCCGCTTTTTTTGAAATGTAAGGTAATGCCGGGGTACAGTGAAGCGGTTTTGTGAGCTGCTAAAAGGACTTCAGTAACATAGGCTCTGTCAAGTTCTACGTTTTTTTCATGCTGCCCGGATCCGGCGCTTAAGGCTGTGGAAATACGTTTCAGGATCGGAACAACTGCCGCGCCTTCATCGGCAATTATACGGATAAAGCGCCGGAGCTGTATTTGAAGCAGCGCTTCTTCAAGAGAGGCGGCAGCTTCTGCACGGCGGCCGGATGCCCATTCAAGACAGGCTTTAAGGGTCAATGCCTCGGCAATATCAAAAGGACGGCGGTAATTCCGGGCAAACTGTATTATCTTTTCTAAAAGGGTAATTGCTCTATTTCCCATGTTCAATACAATGCATGCGCGGACAGTGGTAAAATACTGGGAGATTTTATATAGAGGTACCTTCTCTTCATCGGTAATAAAATAGTTATTTAACCATTCTTCGGCAGCTTTTTTGTCAGCGTTAGCAAGAAGAATTTTTGTTTTCCAGGCAAGGAAGTTACGATCCAAAAAATACGCGCCGGAGTGCCTGATATAACGCTCAGTTTCGGCGAGAGTTTCTTTTAATAAAACTTTCTTTCCCATCGCAAAATATACGGCAGACAAGTGGTTGCAGGCAGCAAAAACAATTTCGGGACTTTGAATGGTTTTTGCTTCTTCATTCGCCTGCAGGGCAATAATAAGAGCTTTGTCTATTTGGTTTTTTTCAAGATGGATGCTGGAAAAAAAGCATGACATTACTGTCTTGTACATATTCTTTAGTAATAACCCGAAACTTTTATCAAGTTTTCCTATCATACCCCGATCGGCATATTCGGACAAATCGGAGAAGTCACGCAAACTGCGGTGTATAAAAGGCAGTTGGACTGAAAATGTAGAAACCTGAAACTGTTTTTTTAGGCGGAGAATAGGCGGCAGTTTGTTGAATTCATCTATAAGCTGGGGAAATGGTTTACGGTAATCTGTTGCAAGTTCCAGGATCACAGTTTCCAGCATTTTGGGATACTTAAGGGCAATCACCGGAAGATAGTGGCGGAGCTTATCCCAGGCATATTCCACTGTTTGGCTATCGCCTGAAATCCAGGCTCCTTCCATTATAGTAGTATACAAATAGGGGTAACGATCACAAATTCCTTTTGGCAGAACATCATTAGTAAAAATTTTTGCGTATGCCGCATATTCATCAAGCGTCGGGTTTGTGTATTGATTGAATTGATAAATAACCTGCAGGATCATTTTATCGTTGCCGCTCTGCACAGCATAATGTCTGGCAATGAGGTATTGTTCTGCGTTTAGATAGTATTTCGCCGCAGCATTGTATAATTCGTTCAGTTTCATGCCGCTTTCTTTTGCCATATCACGCAGAAAAGCCAAAAACAGATGGTGATAACGGAAAAGGTTTTGCCCTATTTGACTGACAAATGTATTGCTTGCACAGAGCTGCGATAACAGTTTAGCAGCGTCTTTCCGCCCTGTCAGAGTAGCGGCGAGTTCCGCGTTCATTTCGTCAACCACAGATGTTTTGAGCATAAATTCCCGCAGATCCTTATCCCAGGTATCCCACAATTGTTCCCGGATATAATTAGCAAACATATATTCCTGATTACCTGATTTTACCTGCGGCCATGTTAGGTGAACGCTTTTGGCAATGGCGTTTATTCCGATTGCAAGTCCCCCTGTGACCATAAGGGCAAATCCTGCTTCATCGTTAGAGAGGGTGCGCCCCAAATTCTGGAAATATGTCTTAAGTTCTTCTTCGGAAAAACGCAAAGCTTTTGGATCAATAAGCGCTTTATTCTCATCCCTGAACAGTATCCGCAATGGTTCCGGCACTTCGTTTCGGGACAAAAAAAGTACGGAAAATGAATTAGACAGCCGTTTTAATACTACAGGCAGGGATTTTATTATGTCAGGATTATTTATCAAGTGCAGATCATCCAATGTCAGTGTATAACTGCTATCATCAACCTGCATTTCAGCCATCAAACGTATTGTATACTCAACCGGAGAGGAAGAAAACGCCGTATCGGCAAGTATAGAACGCATATTTTTATTGTCCGGCTGGGTAGAATAAAGAACTGCGGACAGGAGTTTATAAAATACTGACGGCACATTATCGTAAGCATCAAGGCTTATCCATAAAGACTTTCTTTTGCTTGCTGCATTCCACAAAAGAGCGGAGACGGTTTTACCTGAGCCTGCCGGCGATCCGATATAGATAAAGCGATTGCTTGACGCCAACTGCAGTTTTTTCATTAAATCTTGCCGAGGCAGGCAGAGTGCCGGCAAAGCGGCGGGGATACATTTTTCGTTAACAAAAGACGGCATTATCCAAAAGATACACCGGCAAAGAGAAAAAATCAATAAAACTCAATATGGGTGACTGTCACCCTTTTTTAGAAAGCGCGTACTGCACGGACATTGTTTGTATTATCCTTGTAGGTGTAGCCCCTGTAGCCAGTGGAGAAAACAACAGCCCACGCTTCACTTAGACCGACCTGCGAGGAAGCCCAGTATGTGCCTGTAGACAAATTTTCATAACTACCTCTGCCTTTAGAATCCCAGAGTTTACAGAGTTCATTCAGTTCATCTACACTTGGTAAAAACCAATCAGAAAAACCACCCCTTGCTCCTGGGGTTGTTCCTGTTCCCGTTACTCTTGCTCTTTGCGCCGCTGTGTTAGTAATAGGTGTAGGTTCTTTATTAGCCATGTTTACTACTATTCTTTGGGTCTCTCTTAATCCATGTCCTATACGAGATGTTCCGTCAGGTGAACCTATAGATATACCAGAAATTTGAGTTCCTCGATCTCCCCATTGGAGTGTTTCTGTTTCATTATGTGTCCAGGCTTCATAATAATGGACTTGTTTGTCTGAAAGCGGAGAATCGGCTAACAAAGTAATACTTTCTGCTCTTGCGATAAAAATTACTCCGCCTGCGGGTCCTCTATCGCCTACACCTGCTTTTTCAGTACAGCCGCTGTTTCGACATTCCCTTAAGCCGCTGCCGGAAGTATATGTTCCCCAGCCCCAATTATGGGTTGTACATGGATCGCCGCTGCCGCCGGTTCTTGTACCGCTGCCACCTCCGCCGCCGCCGCCGGACTTTGGGCTGTCATCACAGGCTGTCATAAGAAATACGGTAATTGCTGTAATAGCAAAAAAGGCAGTAAACCATACTTTAGATTTAATTTTCATAAAAGCTCCTCCCTAATTAAGTAAAAAATTAATAAAACATCTTTTTTTCTACTTTTATTCATTAAATTGAAAATTAGACTTATTTATTGTAAGTTGCAACTTTTTATCTTCCTCACCTGGTATGGAAAAGTATGCTTGTTTTAAAAATTTATAAAATCTATTTTTCCTCACCGGGTGAGGTTTTCCAGCTTCTTTTTAAAATTAGACCAGGTGAGGCAGAATATACCTAAAATAAGAGTTTTGGGGATTTTAATAAAAACCCAATACTTTTTTTTATTTTGAGCGAAAAAAGACTAGTAAAAAATAAAAAAACCCAATACCGTATTGTTGTTATATCACTACCCCGAAAGGATAATATATTATATGAAAAGCTCTTCTCATTCTTCTTTTTATTCAATTATCCCGGCAGCAGGGCAAGTCCCCCGCGCAGCCCTGGTTCAAAAAATGAAAAAAAAATCTGCAAAAAAGAATATTTTTATATCGGCTCCAAGCGGATATGGAAAATCTATTGCTGCAGCTCAGTGGCTTTCGTCCGTACGGGGTAATACCGCAAAAATGACAATAAAATATGAAGATAACAATCCTGAAGTTTTCTATAAACACTATATTTCAATACTTATTAATTTAACAAAAATGAAAAAATACCCCCCCCCCCGTGCAATCAGCAGTATCTTTCGATAAATTGCTGGAAATCATCAGTTCTCTTCCAAAAAAAAATACATATTATTATTTAGTCATTGATGATTTGCACATAATCAACAACGAAGAAATTATTAACAAAATACCGGTTATTTTAAAACGTTTACCAGAATATATCCGCTTGTGTCTTGTAAGCCGTTCGCAGCCGGCATCAGATTTAATGGAAACAGGGTTGTTCGAAGTGATAACAAAAGAAGACCTTTTATTTTTGCCAGATGAGATAGAATGGCTTGGCGCAGAATATAATCATGAATTATCAAAAAAACAAATTAAAGACCTATTACACACAACAGGCGGCTGGGCAATGTATTTATCAGCTTTGTTATCAAGCAATACAGTAAATAAGATGCAAAACGGCAAAGCTCCTCAAACTTTAACACAATATTTAAAAACCCGTGTATGGGATTTATGGGATAATGAAACAAAAACTTTCCTGTTAAAACTTGCTATTCCCGCCGAAATAACAGTCGATCTATGCAAACGATTAACTGGAAAAAAAGACAGCAAAAGTATACTCGAAAACCTGAGAAAAAAGGAAAATGCTTTTTTATCACTGACAGAAAAGGATACATACCGCTTTCATGATATATTTCATGAATTCCTACTGGAACAAATAAATCATTTTATAAATAAAGAAGAGATACAAAAGCTAAATGATATTGCCGCCCAGTGGTATTATGAGCAGGGTGATTACCATGCAGGAGCAAGGCATTATATAAATAACCGTAACCATGACGGTCTTTGCCGCTGCATAAGCGCATCCAATCGTTTCAACGAAAACACAGCAGTATTTCCTGTAGAACAAAACGTACATTTTACAATGCAATACGTGATCGATCTGCCTTCCGATTTTATTAACAAGAATCCTTATTTAATTTCTGAATGCCTGTTTATGGATTATCTTAACGGCAACACAAAAGATTTCCTGAAACATGAAGACATATTGTATAAAATGATACCGGGAATCATGAAAAATTTTCCTGAACATATGGAAACAGTCGTATTTGAAAGCGCTCTTGATTTCCGCATTCCGCTTAATGAATACATAAAACAAATTGAACCGGCTCTGCCGTCTTTTAAAAAAACTAAAAACGATGCAGTTGCTCATACAAATACAATAACGCAGAATCTGCCGTTTTTTCACCGTTCCATGCGCGATTATTCCGAGTATTACGAATTAAAACCTGCCGATATTAAGCGGATAAGAAATACATTCGGTATGATGATCGGCAGAGATTATGAAATTATGGAGCAGTTAATTTATGCCGGTTTATATTATGAAAAAGGTAATCTATTGGATGCTTTGCGTCATGCCATAAACGGCTATAATGCATACAAAGAAGACATGAATTTAGAAACTTTTTTCTGCGTACATACTCATTTAGCCTATGTATTATACGCCATGGGCTCAATGCATGAAGCAGATAAAATCATGATATTGATGAAGGATTATATTGAACGCAATGCACAATTCTTAAAAGCAAATTTTAAAGCCCTGCAAACAGAACGCTCTATTAGAAACGGCGATATCGATAGTGCAAAAGAATGGCTTACAGTTTATGCCTGCCGCACCAAACACCTGCCGTTTTATCAGATTTGCAGGCACTTTACTACAATGCGTTCCTATATAGCAACCGGCGATTTTGCCGCAGCCGCCGCCTTCGGCAGGCAGCTTCATACTCTTGCTGTTGAATACAACCGTCCGTTAGACCAAATAGAAAGCGGAATACTGACAGCAATTGCATTGTTTCATAATGGTAAAAAAAGTGACGCAGTCAAACAGTTTATGCAGGCTGTAAAAACGGCAGCGCCTTACGGTTATATCCAGTTGTTTATAAACGAAGGAAAAGAAGTTTTGCCCCTGCTTTGGGAATTTAAAAAGAGTATGGACAAAAATAAAGGATTATTGTCTTTTACAGACAAATTGATAAGTGAAATTTATAAAAGATACAATTTTACCCCTAAAGAAGAAAAAACTCCAAAGCTGCCGCCTCAGCAACTGACCATGCTTTCATATCTGAACAAGGGTTTGACCTACAGCGAAATTGCCAAAGAGACCGGAATAGAACGATCAACGGTCAAGTACCATGTGTTACAGATGTACAAACGATTAAATGTTCATGACGCAAAAGAAGCCATTGTAAAAGCAAAGCACCTTAGGCTTATTGAATAATTTCTATCTATTATGCTTTTCGCTTTTTTCCAAGGAATGCACGCGCACAGTAACCGATAAATTTTATAAACCAGGGCTCCATCTTTCTGTGGACTGTATTCAA
>Ga0123356_10001637_pt1 | contig 24587 bp, 18 predicted proteins | sample TergutEmb28metaG_2_FD_92546 | JGI IMG/M metagenome (GOLD analysis project Ga0123356, IMG submission 92546) | Embiratermes neotenicus P3 segment gut microbial communities from Petit-Saut dam, French Guiana - Emb289 P3 | ecosystem: Host-associated > Arthropoda: Insects > Digestive system > Gut ...
ATAGGTCAAACGACTTATTGGCAATTGGTAAATGAAAACATAAAAAAGCTTTCTTCATGAACTATCCCTTGTGTTAATAAGACTTGTGTTCTTGCTATTATACAGAAGAGTGCGGAGGGAGGTAGGGATGCCGTGTATTCGGATGCTTCGCATGCGGGAGAGCTCCGCTTCGTGTCGCCTCCTTTCTTAAATAGAGTCGCACTAAAATGCAACGATACTACTGGTATTTCTCTATGCCAGACCTATTGCACAAAAACTTGTGATGGCTTTGGTATTGCACGAGAGAATTTAGCTAAAAGTTTTCTGAGAAATACTTGCGCAGGAGAACCTTTGAGGTGTAAGCTGCTACGGTACATGTAAAATACAGAAAGCACTTGATGCTTGACCAACTATTTCTTTGGAGGAAACATGGCAGATCAACAGGCAGGGTGGTACTCAGATCCGTCGGGAGACGTATCAAAGCTTCGCTACTGGGACGGCTCTCAATGGACGAATGACTTTACCGATGCACTGTCAGTGGCCCAACCAGAAGTACAGCCAGAAGTGCAGCCTGCAGCAATACCAGTTGCGTCCGTTGAACCTATGCAGCCAGCCTCAGAACCGATGCAGCCCACGCTGGAACCGATGCAACCAGGTTCGGAGCCAATGCAGCCGGTAATGCCTGTACAACCTGTGCAGCCGGCACAGCCTGTGCAACCGGTGCAGCCAACGCAAGCACAGCCCTATCAGGCGCCACAGCCACCGCAGGCACCGCAGTACCCGGGTCAGATACAGGGTGCGCCAGCAGGGTATGGGCAGCCACAACAAAAGAAGAGCAAGGCTCCGCTCATTATCGTTATTTCCATAGTGGGTCTTATCGTGATAGGGGTAGCCCTTCTGGCTGTTGCCATTATGGCTTTTGAAAATACATCAAACACCGACAGCAATCCCCCTATAACTATTGTTGAACCCATTGAAGATGATGGCGATAATAACGGCAATGACAGCGGCAGTAACGATAACGGCAATAACAACAACAGCAGTAACGGTGGTAGCAATAGCAATAACTCTACTACACCATCCACTCCCAGTGACATTATTTCTGGAGGCGATATTACTGGAGAGATAGGCCGTGAGTATTCAACCAAGTGGTTTGACTTTACGGTCAACTCCATGAGGGTAAGCTCTTCTATCCCCGAGCATACTGCGTCTGCTGGCAACGTGTTGGTCATTGCCAATATCACTATTACTAATACGTTTGGCTCTCTGCAGCCCTTTGGCACTTTTGACTGGCTGGTAGACAGCAGCTCTTTGTCAGATTACATCTGGCCAATGGATCCTCTTAACTCCTCCATGATGCCAGAGAGCTATAACATAGATGATGGAGAGACCGTTACCTACGATGTCGTTGTAGAGATTCCTGATGATCTTGATAACCCCTTCTTCATGTATATTGAGTTAGATGAAAAGGGACAACAGTTCACCACCTTTAAGATTCCTATTGAATACTAAGGGGAGCCCGCCTGATGCTCTTGCAGCCGTTCTAAGGCATCCAGGTATGACTTTGCATATCAACGCGGCCATCGCAAAGGAAGTTGATGCCCTCCTCAGTGAGCAATTTGCGCCGTAGCTGGGCATATGCTCCTCCAGCTACGGAGCCATCGGCTCTCACAACCCGCTGCCATGGCAGGTCATCAGGGCAACAACTCATAGCCCAGCCCACGCTACGGGCAGCGTGCGGCTGGCCAATAGCAGCTGCTATCTGACCGTAAGACATTACCTTTCCATAAGGTATGCTACGTACTATCTCATACACACGCTCAAAGAAATGTGCGTCTTTAGAACCATCCATGCTGCCAGCATAGCATAGTCACCATAAGCCGTGTGCGTATTCTACCTCTGCCTACCTGCCTCATTGCCCTTGCGTGCTCTCGGTAGTCAGGAAAAAGCGCAATCCTTCTTCTAAAAAGGTGCCTCTCTCCCCTCTATATATGACGCTCGCCTAATAGCTTACACTTCTAAAAGATGTTTACTAAAAACTGCTGCTCATTTTGACCTTACTCTGCTATTCTGGATAGGTAGATTCTCAGTGAATACTTTTAGTGGCTTACGATCGAGCAAAGGAGTAGAACCGTGACAGAGACAGCAAAAAGAGTGTATGCTTTTGGTGCAGATGCAACTGGCGCTAATGTAACCGAGGGCAACAGAGAAATGAAGACCGTTTTAGGCGGCAAGGGTGCCAACTTGGCAGAGATGGCCTCTATTGGACTACCGGTTCCTCCCGGCTTTACCATCACCTGTCAAACGTGCATGGAGTATTCTCATGGTGGCAACACCTTTGCTCCAGGTGCGCTTGAAGAGATTGAGAAGTATCGCCAGGATCTGGAGACGCGCATGGGAAAAAAGATTGGTGATGCCAATGACCCCCTGCTTGTGAGTGTGCGTTCGGGTGCAGCATTTTCTATGCCAGGCATGATGGACACCGTGCTTAACCTTGGTCTTAATGATGAGTCCATTCAAGGTCTCATTGCACAGACCAACAATTCCCGTTTTGCGTGGGATAGTTATCGGCGCTTTGTGCAGATGTTTAGCAAGGTGGTTATGGATGTAGAGGGTGATCTATTTGAAAACGCCCTTACTGCTGCCAAGATTGCTCGTGGAGTAACGGGCGACAATGACCTCACCGCACAAGACCTTGAGGAGCTTGTAGGCACCTTTAAGCAGATTTTTGCCAACCATGTTGATGTTAATGAGTATCCAGAGCTCGAAAAAGATGCTGAAGGCAAGGCGCTCTTTCCCCAGAGCCCTGACACGCAGCTCCTGCTTGCCATCAAGGCTGTCTTTGGCTCTTGGATGAACGACCGCGCCCAGCTGTATCGCAAGCAAAACAAGATTCCCGATGATTTGGGAACCGCCGTTAACGTACAGAGCATGGTCTTTGGCAACAAGGGCGATACCTCGGCCACCGGAGTGGCATTTACCCGTGACCCAGCCAGCGGCAAGAATGAGTTTTATGGCGACTATCTCGTCAATGCCCAGGGCGAGGACGTTGTAGCGGGCATCCGCAATACCAGCCCCATCTCTGAGCTTAAAGAAGTTGCCGGGCTCGAAGAGGCGGGTGTTGAGCTCGACCGGGTGTTTACCATCCTCGAAAACCACTACCGCGATATGTGCGATATTGAGTTTACCATTGAGCAAGGCAGGCTCTGGATGCTGCAAACCCGTGTAGGTAAGCGTACCGCCACTGCGGCTTTGCGTATTGCCATAGACATGGTTGAAGAAGGTCTCATAACTAAAGAAGAGGCCATCTTGCGTATTGACCCGGCTCAGCTAGACCAGCTCCTTCATCCGCAGTTTGATAAGAGTGCGAGCTATGAGGTTGTAGCCAAGGGTCTCAATGCCAGCCCTGGTGCAGCAGTGGGCAAGGCGGTCTTTACTGCTCAAACCGCGGTTGAGTATGCAGAAAAAGGCGAGAAGTGCGTACTCGTACGCTGGGAGACGAATCCCGATGACCTTGCCGGCATGGTAGTGGCCGAGGGTATTCTCACCAGTCACGGTGGCAAGACCTCTCACGCAGCAGTCATTGCGCGCGGCATGGGCACACCTTGCGTGTGCGGAGCCGAGGCGTTGAGGATTGAGGCCGAAGCTCGTCGCGCCACCATTGCTGGAACCGACATTGTCATTAACGAGGGCGACGTTATCTCCCTTGACGGCACAGAGGGCATCGTCGTGATTGGCTCAGTAGACCTGGTGCTTCCCGAGCTCTCGGGCGATTTAGACATCGTCCTTGGGTGGGCAGACGAGTTTCGTGTTATGGGTGTGCGCGCTAACGCCGATAACCCCGAAGATGCCGAGCTCTCCCTTGAGTTTGGTGCCAGCGGTATTGGCCTTTGTCGCACCGAGCACATGTTCCTCGGCGACCGCAAGGCCATCATCCAAAACTATATTCTCTCCGATGACCCTGCGGTAAAGGAGAAGGCGCTCGACGACCTGCTCAAGGTTCAAACCGAGGACTTCTACGGCATCTTCAAGGCTATGGATGGTCTGCCTGTGGTTATTCGCCTGCTTGATCCGCCGCTCCACGAGTTCCTTGATAACCCGCGTGAGCTTGAGGTCGAGATTACCCGTCTTGAGTTGACCGGCGAGGATGCTGACGTCATCACCACCAAGAGAAACCTTCTTGCCCGCATTGACTCCATGGCCGAGATGAACCCCATGCTTGGTTTGAGGGGCTGCCGCCTTGCTCTGCTCAATCCCGAGTTGCCAGCTTTGCAGGTACGAGCCATTGCAGTTGCCACGGCACGCCTACTCAAGGAGGGACTGAATCCCCACGGCGAGATTATGATTCCGCTCGTGAGTGTTGAGCCCGAGTTGGCAACACTGCGCGAGGAGAGCGAGGCAGTACTCGCCTCGGTAAGCGAGGAGTATGGCGTTAGGCTTGATCTTCCCATTGGTACGATGATCGAGCTGCCCCGTGCTGCCGTGACCGCCGATGAGATTGGCGCCAAGGCCGACTTTTTCTCCTTTGGCACCAATGACTTGACGCAAACAGCCTTTGGTTTTTCGCGCGATGATGTGGAAAGCAAGTTTGTACCCTGTTATCTTGAGCGTAAGATCATTCCTTACAATCCCTTTGAGACGCTTGATCCGGGTGTGGCAATGCTGGTTGAGATGGCTTGCAAGCTTGGCCGCTCCGCCAACCCCAACATCTCCTTGGGTATCTGTGGCGAGCACGGCGGCGACCCAGAGTCCGTCAAGACCTGTCACAGGATTGGCCTGGACTATGTGAGTTGTTCTCCTTACCGAGTGCCTCTTGCTCGTCTTGCCGCGGCTCAGGCTGCTTTGGAAGACAAGCACGCTGTGTCTGACAATCGCTAGTACTCGTTTTCGATCTAGCCAAAGAGCCTGGCCGCCCCGTGCAGCCAGGCTCTTTTTGGTAGCGCTTGAGACAGCTGACATCAGACTATGTGAAAACTCGCAACGGACAGCCTGGGGAGGAGACAAAAGGGGACGCTGCCTGGGAGGAGACAAAAGGGGACGCTGCCTGGGAGGAGACAAAAACGTTCCCTGTGCCTTGCCTTGAGGCACTCTGTCTCAGCTGCCTCTGTAACCTTTTGGGCGCTACAATGTAGTTATCTCCGAAACGAGAAGTCGAGGACACCAGGTGAACAGAGAATTGAGCATCAAACAAGTGGTGGAGCGCTATACCTCTACGGTATATGGCGTTGCGCTGACTCATACGGCGCGCCGCGCCGATGCCGATGATGTTTTTCAAGAGGTATTCTTTGCGTATTGGCGCTGCAAGCCTGATGTTACCAGTCAAGAGCATCTCAAGGCATGGCTTATCCGCACAACGCTTAACTTTTGCCTCAAGAGCACCCAGAGTAGCTGGGCAAAGAAGACTCTTTACCTTGATGGCGAGAGAGAGCCCGACCCTAAAGAGCTCGGTAGTGTTGAGCTTCCTTCTTCTGACTTCTCATTTCAAACAGAGCAGCAGACAGAGCTGTATATGGCACTCTCTGCCTTGCCTACCGCCTACCGAGCGGTGCTGCAGATGTTCTACTTTGAGGATCTATCCATAGCTCACATAGCGCAGACGCTAGGAGAAGAGCAAGGAGCGATCAAAACTCGTCTTTCGCGTGCACGAAGCAAGCTGCGCGAAAAACTGAAAGAGGGTGTTGGAGATGACCGAGAACAAGCATGAGAACAATAATGAGAACAATAATGAAAACACTAATGAGATCACACAACCAAACAGTGCCTTTGATGTGCGGCTGCGCACCACCGCCCAGGAGATGCGTGAGCAAATGCGTCCCAGTGACGAGCTGGTGCAAAAAACCATAGCTGCGATTCAAGCAGCGGATCAGGTGAACGAGCAAACACAGACCCTGGTAAGCGAGCAGGCTCCTCCTCCCCATATGGCGGTGGATGCTTTACCGGTAATCGCAACGCCTCAAAACCAGCGTTTGCGCAAGCGCCGTGGCCGTGCCATAGGAGCCTTGGCAGCTGCTGCAGCAGCAGTTTTTGTAATCGTAGGAGGATTTGCTGTGACTAATCAATTTATGACCGGACTGGATAATTCAGAAAACTTTGATATTGCACAACCAGAACAAGAGGCAGGATCGAGCTCCTCTCTGGCTGGGATTGCTACGCCTGGATCTTATAGCGAGGTCTATGATGTACTGAGGAAGCTGAGCCTTGATGGGGGATCATATGGTCCATCCATAATGCTCGATGACTCAGCTTCGATTCCTCTGCCAAATACGTCTATGCCCCAGACGGCAACTGCCGAATCATCTACACCACTCGCCACTATGGGTCGCGGTGAGGGTGCTGTTGCGGGGAGCTTTTCTGAAACAAACACTCAAGTTGCTGGTATTGACGAGGCCGACGTAGTCAAGACAGACGGCAAGAACATCTTTGCGCTACACGGCAACGAGATTCTCATTTATGCTGCCAATGGACGAGATACAAAGGCTCTCGGCAGCGTCAAGATTAACCTGGGTCAGCCTCAGGATTTTTATATAGCTGGAGATTGCCTTGTGGTGATGCTTTACAGCACGATGGTACAGGGTTATTACTACATACCGCAATACTATGTGAGCATCTATAACATCAGCAAGCCATCAGCGCCCCAGCTCATTAATTCCTTGGGTCAAGATGGAGATTTGAGTAACTCGCGGCTGGTGGATGGAATGCTCTATCTGGTGAGTGCACACACTGTTTGGGGCGACCGTATTGAGCAGCAAGATCCAGCCACCTATGTACCCAGGCTATTTGAGGGAAGCACAGAGAGTCTTGATGCGATGCAGGAGAGTGCCAAGCCCTTTGACCCTGAGCATATTCGTATCATGCCAGATATTTCGAGTGCGCGCTTTACGGTTGTAAGTGCAGTTGATATCAAGAGCGCAAGTCGAGTAAGTGAGCTTTCTTTGTTGGGAAACACCACAACAATATACATGAACCACCAAAACCTCTTCCTTGCCACCACGCAATATAGCACTCCTCAGTTCATGATGTTGCTGCCAGACGAAAACATCAGCCCCCGCGCCAGCACCACAACGGACTCTCCTGCTGATACCCAATGGGACGAGGGCCCAGTAACGCGCATCTCGCGCATAGCACTGAGCGGCGGTACCGTTGACCTTGCTGCCAGCACGGTCATCAAGGGCGAACTGCTCAACCAGTTTTCTTTAGATGAGCATGCTGGATACCTGAGGGTAGCGATAACCGAAAGAAAAAAAGTGAGCAGCATTGTGCTGGACGGAGAGCTGGTGGATGGAGTGGATACGCTCTTTGTGTCCACAAACAGTCTCCTTGTCTTAGACGACCAGCTTAACGTGGCAGGGAGCATAGAAAATATGGCACCCGGCGAGCAGATCTATTCTGCGAGATTTGATGGTGAGGTGGGCTATATGGTTACCTTTAGACAGGTTGACCCGCTCTTCTCGCTCGATTTATCGGATCCAAAAAACCCGCGTGTCATGGATGAACTGAAGATTCCAGGCTTTAGTCAATACCTGCATCTCTACAAAGACGGCAGGCTCTTTGGCTTGGGACGCGAGACGACAGACGATGGTGCGCTCACCGGAAATCTCAAGCTCTCCATGTTTGATGTAAGCAACCCCTTTGACCTGAGCGAGCTTCATACTTTGCCAGTTACTGCTTTGGGTGCGGAGGCTCTGCACAATCATAAAGCACTCTTGATTGATGCAGCAAAGAACATCATCGGTTTTGAAGTATGGTCTAACGCATCTCCCTCAGTCAATCCTGCTGCAGCGCTCATGCCAGGAAGTAATGAGTATTTTGGCTCTCTCTATATGATCTTTGGGTACGACGACAAAAGCGGCTTTAATGTGCGAGCTACCATACCCGTTAAGACCGAGTACCTTCTCTCTCCCTTTACTCGGGCGCTTTATATAAGTGACTATCTCTATGTGATAAATGGTAATCACCTGGGCGTATACAATCTGGACACTTTGCAAGAGATTACCTGGATCAACTTCTATTCATAGGAACCAAACTGGTAAAATTAATGTATGCGAACACGAATTGACCGAGAGCATCTGGAACACCAAAACTTGAGCGCCTTTGCGGCTTTTAGTGATACTGCAACGCGGGTGCTTGTTGAGCCGCTTGATGAGTTTCGCACTGCCTTTCAGCGCGACAGAGATCGTATTGTGCACACCAAGTCATTTAGGCGGCTCAAGCACAAGACACAAGTGTTCATGGCACCAGAAGGCGATCACTACCGAACCCGTCTCACGCACACGCTTGAGGTGGCACAGATATCACGTTCTATAGCGGCAGCACTCATGCTCAATGAAGACCTTACCGAGGCAATAGCCATGGGACACGACCTTGGCCACACACCCTTTGGCCATGCGGGAGAGGAGGCTTTGTCTCGGTGTTTGGCTGCTCGCCGCGGTGTAGCCTACGATGCCAAGAACCTGCTTTTTAAGCACTCGCGTCAGTCTCTGAGAGTGGTAGATGTTTTAGAGCGGGAGGGCAAAGGCCTCAACCTCACCAAAGAGGTGCGTGATGGCATCATTCATCACAGCGGTAGCGAGAAGGCTTTTACCTTGGAAGGGCGCATCGTTGCCACGGCAGATCGCATCGCCTACGTCAATCATGATATCGATGACGCCATGCGCGCCGGCCTTATTGTAGAGAGTGATCTACCGTTGTCGACTCACACGGTGTTAGGAAACTCGCATTCTGAGCGCATTACTACGCTGGTTAATGACATGATTGCCAGTTCAGATGGAGCGGGAGACATTCTTATGAGCAATCGCGTATGGGAGGTCATGATGGAGCTCAGAGCCTTTCTCTTTGAGCACGTCTATGGCCTGGGTAGCGTTACTCTTGCAAAAGAGCTTGAGGTCCATGAGGTGGTGAGCAAGCTCTTTAGCTACTATCTTGAGCACCCCGATGCCTTACCTCCAGGCACCCTGGACATAGCAGATGGAAATCCTGAGCAAGCCGCCCTCGACCATGTAGCCTCCATGACCGATAACTACGCCACCGCCACCTACAAACAACTCTTCTCCCAGCCCTGAGTAACTGGCACAAAGCGTGAGCCCGCTGAGAGCTTCTCCCTGCAGAGCTCCTCCATCGCTAAACGCGAAAGAAGTGTAAACAGCGAAGCACTCTGCATTATGTTTGCTCGCAGTGTCTATATGTCACTGGTCAGGCCCAATTCGTCATTGCGGGCTTGACCCGCAATCTGAGACGCATTTTGGTTAGATTGCGGCTCGGAGGCCGCAATGACGGACTACAGTCTGACTAGTAACGTCTATATAGCCCGTATACGAGGCGTTGACTAATTGTAATTGAGTGATATCTAGCCTTATGTTACGGTATGTATATACGCAAGGGAAGCTGACCTCGGTACGTGCTGGGTAGCAATTGTAGCCAAGGTCGAATATCTGCAATAAGCAAGAACAAAGAGTAATTCTGCGGCGCGTAACCACGAAAGGAAGTTTACGATTATGGGTATTAGTCGTATTACTGGTCTTAATTATAGTTGCCTAGAGCGTCTACTTACTACAGTAGATAGAGGGAGCTTTGCTGCCGCGAGCGAAGCTTTAAGCTTAACGTTGTCAGCAGTCTCAAAGTCTGTAGGCAAAACGGAAAAAGAGCTGGGCATTCCTCTTATAGAGAGGGACGGAAGAAGCATTAAGCCAACAAAAGCTGGATTGCTGGTTTGCTCCAAAGGCACAGAACTTCTATCGATTGCTGAAGACATAATGCGTATTGCAGAGCAGTTTTTAGAAGAGAAAGGCAACGCGGAAGAATAACCATTTCAGCTTGTAACTCTTTACTATTCTGTAATGGAGTAAAGACAATCAAGAGTGCTTATTTGTTGACATAGTCAATGAGGTACAGGCTAGTGTGACACACACGTCCTCTCTCATCTGGGTTAGCGCTCAAATAGCCTTGCATAGAGTTCGTCAGGATAGATTACCTTGACGGCTTTAGAAGCTTGTAGCGACTCGTCATTGGTAACCAGATAGTCCACTCCACATGTTAGTGCGCAGGCAATGATAAGATTATCTTCGTAGTCATTGCTTGTTTCTCTTAGCGCCAAGGCGCGCTGACATTCAAAGGTGTCAACGGCAATCAGCTTGGCTACTTTAATCATATGCTCGGTGCTCTTCCAGGCAACCTCCTTGATTGCCAGTGCCTGTTCAGGGCTCAGCGAATCTCCCAGCTGTCTGCGATGCGCCAGTTTTAGGTATACCTGCAGGAGGTAAAAGAGATCGTTTGTTGAAAGTGTGCACGCATACACTTCATGCTTTGAGCCAAGTAGGGACTTTATAAGCTGGCTGGAGTGGCCATGCGCTATGTCTCTTGCCGTGTAATAGTCTATCCAGATATTGGTGTCTACGAGTATCTTGAGAGCCCTAGTGTTCACTGCTCTCGAGCCTTTCCAGATAAGCAAGTTCTCTGAGCTCTTCATAGGTCAGTTCATCTTGGTGTATGGGAGAGAGGCCGAGAAGCTTTATGGCCATACCCGCGCCAGCTTCCGCAAGCAGCTGCTGTTGCTCCCTTCTCTTGAGTTGCCCGTTCTTACTGGCCTCGTGGACAAAGCTTGGCAGCTCTTTGTGATCAGCAGCGTATTGCCACACGGCTCTCACCACTGAGGAGGGCGTCAGCCCATGCTGCTCAAAGACACGGTCTCCTCTTTGTTTAAGGGAGTCGTCGATTCTAATGTTAAGTTGAGCCATGGCTTGCACCTTTCACACTAATAAAGATATACAGTATAGCACAAAACATCAACCCAACGGGTTTTGTGTTGACACTCCCCATTGACACTTCCAATATGTCCTAAATATGTCCAATGCGTCCCCAGTGAGCGCAATGCCTGATCACACAACGAATAATATTCAAGAGCTTTCAATATCTTTACCGTCTATGAAACGTTGCCAATCTGTAACTGTTTGTTGATTTATCCTATGTTAAATTATTAGTAAGGTAAGGGTATGAGCTTGGCTGCACGCTGGGTAGCACAGCAAGGCTCATCCAAGTAAAAGCAAGATGTAAATGATAGTGGGACGAGAGGTAGTTTGCATGCTTTGTTACAAATAATCTGACTCATAGCGGGTCACTTCAGAACACAATCCCTTAGCGGGAAAACAAGAATCTCAATGACAACTTAGGGCAAGCTGTAAGTGCAGCATTTACCACTTTTCGGCCATGCACTTGCTGCGGTCAGCCAAGTTCACCGGGCTTGCTTGTACATTTATGAGGAGAAATTATGGATCGTAATATTAGCTTTACTTTTAAGGAACTAGTGTGTCTGACCACCACAATAGATTACGGAAGCTTTGCTGGCGCGAGCAAAGCTATGCGCCTAACGGCGCAAGCAGTGTCACAATCTGTAAGCAAAATGGAAAAAGCGCTGGGCATTCCTCTTTTAGAGAGGGACGGAAGAAGCATCAAGCCAACAGAAGCTGGCTTGATAATTTACTCCAAAGGTAAAGAGAGTATATCGATTGCTGAGGGCATACTGCGCATTGCAGAACAGTTTTCAGAAGAGAAAAGCAACGCGGAAGAATAACCATTTCAGCTGTACAGACTTAAACTAGTTACAAGTGTACTTGTGGAATGAGGGCTGCTTGCATTGCCTGTAGCACATACTTCCTTTCCTCTAGGTAATTGCGAAAACCTGGCAGAAAACAGTGGATTTCGCATTTACAGGGCCAAAAACTTCAATTATCATTGCATGAGATGCGAAATCTAGCAGATATTAGTGACATTACGCATCTCAAAGCACGCAATCTATTGAGGCCAACGGAGGAGTTTTATGATTGGAAGGGCAAATGAGCGCCGTTTACTAATGGAGCGTGCAGAGCGAGAAGATGCCCAGCTCGTAGTTTTATATGGTCGCAGGCGAGTGGGCAAGACCTACTTGGTGCGAGAAACATTTAATAACGACTTCTTCTTTGTCTATACAGGGCTCGAGAGGGTGACAAAGAGGCGGCAGCTTGAGGAGTTTAACAAGGCGCTACTTCGCTTTGGCTGCAACAAAAAAGCAAGGCCAAAGGATTGGTTTGAAGCCTTTGATCGCCTAGGCTCACTTATTGAGCTTCATGACAGTGCACGCAAGGTAATCTTCATTGATGAAATGCCGTGGATGGATAACAGGGGCTCAGAGTTCATCACTGCCTTTGAAGCGTTTTGGAATGGGCGTGCGTCCGCTGCACATCGCCTCTGTTTCATTGTCTGCGGATCGGCAGCGTCATGGATTACGAAGAAGATACTGCACAATCGAGGAGGTCTGTATAATCGTGCAACGCAACGAATCAGACTTTTGCCTTTTACCCTGTTTGAGTGCGAGGAGTTCTTTGAAGCAAGGGAAGTGAGACTTAATCGCTATGACGTTATTTGTAGTTATCAGATATTTGGTGGTATTCCCTACTATCTAGATAACTTTAACAAACGCTACAGCCTTGCTCAAAACGTAGACAGGCTCTGCTTTGGTAGTGAGGCACATCTCGCCAATGAATATGAAGACGTGTTCAAATCGCTGTTCGTCAACTCAGAAAAGCATCGTGAGGTTGTCGAGGCTTTGAGCAATAAGAAAAAAGGGCTCACGCGCCAGCAGGTAAAAGAGCATCTCAGTTTTGCCGATGGTGGCAACCTGACCCGGGTTATCAAAGAGTTGGAAATGAGCGGTTTTATTCGGGAGTACCACCCCTTTGGAAAAAAGAAAAAGGGCTCGCTTCTTCAACTATCAGACCCCTTTACGCTTTTCCATCTGAGTTGGATGAAGGGCAGGCAGCAGGGACATGAGGGTTTTTGGAGCCAGATGCTAGGCAGCGGCGCGCACAACGCCTGGTCAGGCTATGCTTTTGAGCAGGTGTGTCTGGCTCATATACCACAGATCAAGCAGGCTCTTGGTATCGCTGGAGTTCTGACTTCTTGTTCATCGTGGAGCAGCTCCCCAAGAGAAGGCAGGGGCTCTCAAATTGACCTGGTGTTGGAGAGAGCTGACAACATAATTAATCTCTGCGAGATGAAATTCAGCAACCAGGAATATACAGTTGACAAAAAAGAGGACATGGCTCTGCGAGACAGAAGAGGTGCCTTTATGTTAGAAACGCGCACGCGAAAAGCGGTTCGCCTCACCCTGGTTACAACTTATGGACTCAAGCAGTCGATGTACTCCAGTATCTACCAATCTGTTGTCTCAATGGACGACCTTTTTTGTTGACATAGACAATGAGGAACAGGGCTAGTGTGGCACACACGTCCTCTCATCTGGGTTAGTGCACAAGTAGCCTTGCATAGAGTTCGTCAGGATAGATTACCTTGACGACTATGAGCGGCTCTGGAGCACCTTAAGCAGGACAGACAAGCGACTGCTTATTGCACGAGCTACTGGTAGCAGTGTGTCGAGCACCGGGCTGCCAACAAGCACAGCGTACAGTGGTTTTCAGCGCCTTGCGTCTCATGGCTACCTTATTAAAGAAGGAGCGTACTTCTTCGATGACCCCTTCTTTGAAAAGTGGATTGCAAACAAGAGGAGTTAGGAAGGCGATTAATCATTCCTCCCTAGAAGAACAGGCTCATTCATGTGCAACCGAGCGGATTCAGGTGACAAGGGATCGGCGAGTCTTTATCACTCGCTTGGCGCTTAAGGCCATAGCCGCTAGCCGCTATTCAGCTAAGTATAAATTGGCTTTTTTGCAGGCGGCTGAAACGGCATCCTTGATTGATGCCTCTTCATTGAGATATCTGGTTAGCTGCTCAAAGACAATAGTTTGTAAGGTTGCATCAACGTTAACAGGCATATCTAAGGAGGCCAAGAGGGATTCAAACCTGGCGTATCTCTCTTCATCAAAGGGCCCTGAGTCAAAAACAGTACCACTATCATATAAGAGTAACGGCATACCGTATTCCGAAACACTTTCCCTAAAAGCGCTCTTGTAGATCGATAGTCCTTCTGCTATTGGAGCGCTGTTTTGAAAGTCTTCTCCTAGCATAGTGTTAATAAAAAGCTTAGCAAGCTCTATCTCTGTGCTATTGCTGTTAATAGACAAGATTACTTTGGGCACAAAGCACTTAGCCTGGTTAAACGAAAGCACGGAAATCCTTGCATCTGGTGATATCTCAACCCTGACTGTCTCGAGAATTCCGAGAGTTGGCTCACAAAGAAACTGACATATTAACAACTGGTCTGGGTTTTCAATATATGAAGACATACTGAGGGTAGATTGAAAGTTTGGATCATTATCATTGCCTTGCGCTGGATTGCTATCAGAAAAAGGAATCACCCTATCTTTAGTGCCATTTGTCTTTATAGTAGCTTGAAGTGATTTGATATTGGTAAAAAAGTCAGTCAACGCTTTTTCATCAAGCTGGCCATTCTTAATAAGCTCAGGGTAGTAGGCAACAAAGAGACTCTCGATTATGTTTTGATCGCAAAAGATTGAAGAGGTAGAAGAGCTCTTGCGCCCAAGTACTTTTGCCTGGGCAACAAGTGAAGAAAGGTCGCTGATTTGATTTACTGCCTCTTCATTTCCAAGAAGGACAGGAAACGTATAGCGCATAGGTAGCGCCCAGCAGGAATCTCCTGTTACGAAAGAGCCAAGGATCTCTTCATAATACTCATTTGATGTAACGGCCTCGGCATAGATATCAGTAATATCTAAAAGCACTTGCTGATCTGAGAAAGACTGGATGCGCATATTATCTAACATGATTATATCTGGCCCAGCTCCAGCTAAAATCTCTGTGTTGAGCAGTTTTATTGCGTCGTTAGCATTGAGGCCTATATCAGACAGTCCAATTTCTAATGAAACCTCAATGTCTTGGTTTTCCTCTCTAAACAACGAAACCGCTTGTCGCACCTCAGTACTATCTTCTAATGCATAGACCCTCAGCACTTTCTCTTTTTGAGTGTTATCAGTTGTGCGTTCGTATTTGTATAAGGAAAATGGTGCGTCTGGGTTGTTGTTATTATGGCAAGCAAGAATAAAGTCACCTGCGTTATCAAAAACACAACCCGAGACAAATTTCATCGGATCTGAAAGGATAGTAGCGTCGGCGTCTACTAGTTTGCTCAACCCGTCTTTAGAGTACTCGTAAATGCCACTATCGAGACACAGGGTAAACCCATCATTTTGATCGAGACGGTAGTCCATGCTTGGCGACACACCAAAATGAGAAAAACCTGCACCCTCAAACAAAGGATTGATTGCGCCTGAGATTTTATTGTCCAGGGCTATGAACGATTTTGTTTCGAGGTCAAATGAAGCGAGAGCGATCCCCTCGCTGCCATTGCTTGTCATTACAGCCAGGGCAAGCAATCCGTCATTCGTATTGATAATCGACAGGAGGTGCTGCACTTTGCCGCTTCTTTCATGAATTGAAACTGGCTCAACAGTTTCAAGATTTGTGTCCAAAACGAAAAGGTCATCCAATCCCACTTGAATAAGGAAGTATTCGTCAACAAGAGGAGTGATGCCTAGTCCTGTCATTAGAAATGAATCAGAGCCCTGAGAACTCTGGCTTGTAGGCAAGGCAACGTTTAGCTCGCGATACTTTGTGGCTTCCTCAGGGCTGACGAGGTAAAAACTGAATTGATCACCTGCGCCGTTGGGATCAAAGAAGGCACAGAGCAATTTGCCCCTCTTATCTATTGCTGCTGTTGCAACCATCATGCCTTTGCTTTCTGGCAGCTGCTCATGAAAATCCATAATCATCTCCCACGAGTTATCTGGCGCTAACTCCCAAAGCGACAGCATGGTTGCGCTAAAGTTTCCCCCCAACAACTGCAAACGCTCATCGTTGACGTTTTGGAAAGCGAAAATACTGTTAATCTCATCAGGTAGACTGATGTTAATTTCCTTATACCGGTTTTGAGGCTGCTCCAATTCGTTTAGCGCTTGTGTGCATGATGTCAGAAAAACTGGAAGTATCAACAACAAGCCTAAAGCCCACCGCAGGCTTGCGGCAGACCAATGAGAACACGGCACAGGTTTTTTCATTCGCACTTCTTCCTTTCCATTAATAATGGGACAAAGAGGACGGGGCTTATGTCCCAATTATGGGCAAAATGGGACATAAGCCCCGTCCCTCTGGTCTAGGGAGGCAAGCTATTCTTTCAAATATATACTAATCGTTGTCTGTGCCGCTAAAACAGCTTCTTCTAAGGATATGTCATCATCTAGATAGCGCTGGAGTTGATCATAGGCAATAGACTTGATACTTTCGTCGATGGATACCAGTTCGTTAAGTGTGCTAAATAAAGCCATGTAATCCTGCACCATTTCACTCGTAAACGCTTCTGATGTCAGGCCGATATAATTATCTGTCCCTGCTTCATCGAGACCTAGCATAAACATAGAGCCAGTAGCCTGGCCTTCAAAAACTGGTATATACACAGCCAGTCCGTCGTTTTGGCTGGCGCTCTGAAAGTCTTTGCTGAGCATAGTGTTTATAAAACTCTTTGAGAGATCAATACTTTTGCTGGTGCTTGAGATTGCCATAGTTGTTTTGCTCACATAACAATAATTGCCAGATAGACCAAGCACCTTGTAGGAAATATCGGATGAGGCATTTTCTTTGACACTTTGTAGTTGCCTAAACGAAATTTCTGACTTAGGCTGCGCAATAAGAATTTGATCAGTATTAAAATAAAGAGATGCAAGCCCGTCATATAGGTCATTACTTAAGCTGCCATAATCTGACGAATGGTTATTTGAAGAATGGGGGCTCACGCTGCTCTGACCCCCTTGCTTTTCAAGCATTGACGAGATTTTTTTAGCAGCGTCAAAGAAGTGCTCCAGTTTGGTTACATCAACCCCAGAATCTATAATGAGCTCTGAATACATTGCAATAAACAAGCTATCCAGTATTGATAAACCACAGAACAAGGACGCCCCTGGAGTATTACCAGCTTCTCTTTCCACAAAATCGACGAGAGAGTCGACACTCTTTATCTCATCGAGTGTATTTGAGTGAGCAACAATCAGCGGAAAGGTAAAACGCGTAGGCAGGGCAAAGCAGGTTCCATCAACTAGATACGAACCAATAATGTCTTCATAATAAAGACCAGAGGAGGCTGTTTCTTGATATATATCAGAAATGTCTAGAAGTGCACCTTGTTCAATGAACGATTCCAGTGGCAACCCATCGAGGTTAATTACATCTGGCCCTTCTCCTGCTAAAATCTCCATATTGAGCTTTTTGATTGCATCTGCTGGCAAGATATCGGCGTTAGCTAAACCTATTTCCAGCTGAACGCCTACACCGGGATTGCTGTCTTTGAACATTGCGACCGCCTGTCTGATATCGGCGGTGTCATACAGTGAGTATACCCTTAGCACCGTATCTGGCTCAGCACTCACGCCTGTCCTCTCATACTTATGAACAGTGTACCCCACATCGACTGAATTTGGATTAAAGGAGATTAAAAAGAAGTCCTCAGGGCTATCAAAGATGCATCCTGCTGTGTAAAGAGAGGGGTTAGACAACACGGTAAGTTCTGGTCCCAAAACCTTCGTTAGCTCATTGCTCGCATAGTCAAACTCGTAGATACCGCTACTAGAACAAATCGTGATTCTTGTTGGTCGATAACTGTCACTATCTATGCTTGTAAACGCATTGAAATGCGCATAAGTGTCATCGTTTAGCAATGGATCCAGCATGGCCATTGCGCTTTCCTCAACAACGGACAAGGTATTCGTCTGAGTATCTAAAGTGCAAAGGAGGGTGCTGTGCTCCTCTGCACCATTTGTTTCCAGTAGAACAAATATTCCCTCATCATTTTCTGTTGCCGACAAGGGGTGAAACTCTACCCCACTCTGTTCAAATGATACTATATTAAAAGTATCGTCACTAGCATCGAAAAGATACTGATTACCATCGGAGCCCTCAAGCAAAAACACATCATTTCTCAAAGGACTTGCACCATAAAAAGGCTTAGAAAACTCTATATTCAGGCTGCGAATGCCTTCATCTGAATCCAAATCAACCAGAAAATAGTTACTCTCTATATTGGCATTACTTGCTTCACTTAAGGCACAAAATATGTTCTCATTTTTGGCAATTGCTGCAAAAGCAATGTACTCCCCATTTTCCATTGGCAATAATTCGTCTAAGTTGACAAGGTGTGCCCAGTTATCGTCCTTATCAAGCTCCCAAAGTGACAGGGAGCTCCCACCTTTAACCGCTCCCAACAGCCAGAGGTTTCCCCGCTCAGTTTTCTCAAGCGAATACATTGAAGTCAAGTCTTCTGGCAAACTGAGCTTTGTCTCCCTATAAGAGGGCGCCCCATCATCAGCGACATTGTTTGTGCACGCAACAAAAAAGGTTGATGCTAACAAAGATAGAATCAGCAGTAAACAAAGCAAAGTTTTTGGAAGAGTTTTTGTGCCTATTATTCTATGAGACATTCTATTGCCTTTCTTACACACTATTTCCATTCTCAATGGGACAAAGAGGACGGGGCTTATGTCCCAATTATGGGCAAAATGGGACAGCAGCCCCGTCCCTCTGGTCTAGCCGCTATTCAGCTAAGTACAAATTGGCTTTTTTGCAGGCGGCTGAAACGGCATCCTTGATTGATGCCTCATCATTGAGATATCTGGTTAGCTGCTCAAAGACAATAGCTTGTAAGGTTGCATCAACGTTAACAGGCGTATCTAGGGAGGCTAAGAGGGATTCAAACCTGGCGTATCTCTCTTCATCAAAGGGCCCTGAGTCATAAACATTACCGTTATCATGGAATAATGCTGTGCCGTACTCTGAAACACTTTCTCGAAAGGCGCTTTTGTAAATTGACAGCCCCTCGCTCAATGGAGAGCTGTTTTGAAAGCTCTCTTCTAGCATAGTGTTAATAAAGAACTTGGCAAGCTCTATCTCGGTGCTATTGCTGTTAATAGACAAGATTACTTTTGGCACAAAGCACTTTGCCTGGTTAAGCGAAAGCACAGAAAACCTCGCATCCGGTGATACTTCACATCTGACTGTCTCCAGAGTTCCGAGAGAGGATTCACAAAGAAACTGATTAATCAATAGCTGGTCTGAGTTCTCAATATACGAGGTGTAGCTTAAGCCAAGTTGAAAGGCTGGGTCTTGATCATAGCCTTGAGCTGGATTCCTGTCAGAAAAAGGAATGACCCTGTCTTTAGAGCCATTTGTTTTTAGGGTTGCTTGAAGTGATTTGATATTCGTAAAAAATTCTGTCAATGCTTTTTCATCAAGCTGGCTGTTCTTTACCAACTCAGGGTAATAGGCAACAAAGAGGCTCTCAATTATATTTTGATCGCAAAATATTGACGAGGCAGAAGAGCTTTTGCTACCAAGCTCTTTTGCCTGAGTAACAAGTGAGGAAAGGTCGTTGATTTCATCTACTACCTCTTCTTTTCCAAGAAGCACAGGAAACGTAAAGCGCGTGGGAAGCGCCCAGCAAGTATCTTCTGTTAAGAAGGAGCCAAGAACCTCTTCATAATATCGACCTGATGTAACTGCTTCAGTGTAGATATCAGTAATATCTAAGAGCACTTGCTGATTTAAGAAAGAATGGATACGCATATTATCTAACATGATTATATCTGGCCCAGCACCAGCCAAGATCTCTGTGTTGAGCAGTTTTATTGCGTCGCTTGCAGTAAGACCTATACCGGAAAGTCCAATCTCCAGTGAAACTTCAACGTCTCGATTTTCCTCCCTAAACAACGAAACCGCTTGTCGTACTTCAGTACTATCTTCTAATGCATAGACCCTCAGCACGCTCTCTTTTTGAGTAACATCAGAGGTGCTTTCATATTTGTACAAAGAAAATGGTGCATCTGGATTGTTATTATTATGGCAAACAAGAAAAAAGTCACCTGCACTAACGAAAACACAGCCCAGGACAAGTTTCATCGGATCTGAAAGGATAGTAGTGTCCGCGTCAACTAGTTTACTCAATCCGCCTTTAGAGTACTTGTAAATGCCGCTGGTGAGGCATAGAGTAAAACCATCATCTTGATTGAGACGGTAGTCCATGCTTGGAGACACGCCAAAGTGAGAAAATCCTGGATCCTCAAACAAAGGATTGATAGCACCTGAGATTTCATTATCGAGTGCGATAAACGATTTTGTTTCAAGGCTAAATGAAGCAAGAGCGATTCCCTCGCTGCCGTTGCTTGTAACTAGAGCTAGAGCAAGCAGTCCATCACTTGTATTTATAATCGACCGTGGATACTGCACTTTGTCGCTTTTTTCATGCACTGAAACAGGCTCGATAGTATCAAGATTCGTGTCTAAAACGAAAAGGTCGTCCAGCCCCAAATCAAGAAGGTAGTATTCGTCAGCGATAGGGGTGATGCCTAATCCTGCAATTATAAATTCCCCAGAATCCTGTGAGCTCTGGCTTGTTGGAAGCTCAAAGTTTAGTTCGCGATACTTTGTAGTGTCCTCAGGGATGATGAGGTAAAAACTGAATTGATCAATTGCGTCGCTTGTAATACGAAAGGCGCAGAGTAATTCACCCTTCTTACTTATTGCTGCTGTCGCAATCATCATGCCTTTGCTTTCTGGCAGCTGCTCATGAAAATCCATAATCAACTCCCATGAGTTATCTGGCGTTAACTCCCAAAGCGATAGCATGGTTCCGCTTAGATCTCCTCCTAGTAGCCGCAATTGCTCATCTTTGACGTTCTGTAAAGCGATTATTGTGTTTATGCCATCAGGCAGACTCATTATTTTTTCGTTATACCGGCTTTCAGGCGGCTCCAAGTTACTTGGAGTCTCTACGCATGATGTCAGAAAAACTGGAAGTATCAACAACAAGCCAAAAGCCCACCGCAGGCTTGCGGCAGACCATTGAAAACGCGACCCAACCTTTTTCATCTTACTCCTTCTTTTTCACTATTAACGGAAGCTATAAAAATTTGTAGTATTAGAGGTATTCCTTGTTTACTGCCTCTCTTCTGCTGTGTTAGGCGTGATGATTATGTATAAGAGAGACGGGCAGTGTTTTCCAGTGGTTTACTGTAGTGTCTAAAGCACCCGACACCAAAACTTGCCATCGTATCCAAACGGCGTGTAAGGAGATCGCCAATAAACAGTCCCAGTAGTAGGATGACCATTATGCCTTACGGTCACCTGCGTTGAGTATCCGCGCCACTCCCTAGAAAACGATTGTACAAAGCGGTAATCATACACCGCGTACCCGCCGCCTACATTCCTCAACTGATCTTGATTAAGTTTCTTCATGTTTACTCCTTTGTTAGTTTTACCAACCTTTTGAAAGTGTGCTGATGATTAGTCCAATACAATAATAACTACTTGAACGCAATCATCACGCCCACTAGAAAGCCTAGCACAAATTCTCACTAGATTAGCTGGAATAAAAGTTGGGGTGCCCAACTTTTATTCTAGCTAATCTAGTGAGAATTTGTGCTACCATTTTTGGTTGGCAAAATGGCAGAGCGAAAACAAGTGGATACAATAGTATGACCATGCAGGAACAGAAAAAGCTACAGAGGACTGAAACCAAACTTAGGGCTGAGGGTGCGCCCGCTGGTCTTACTGCGGCTGTAGAAACGCTTAAAAGAAAGCTCAATGCCTCTCAACAAAAGAACTGTGGGACAAAGAGGACGGGGCTTATGTCCCAATTATGGGCAAAATGGGACAGCAGCCCCGTCCCTCTGGTCTATTCAGCTAAGTATAAATTGGCTTTTTTGCAGGCGGCTGAAACGGCATCCTTGATTGATGCCTCTTCATTGAGGCATCTGGATAGCTGTTCAAAGATTATAGCTTGTAGAGTTGCGTCAACGTTAACAGGCGTATCTAAGGAGGCCAAGAGGGATTCAAACCTGGCGTATCTCTCTTCATCAAAGGGTCCAGAGTCAAAAACAGTGTTCTCATCATGGAAAACCGGCATACCGTATTCTGAAATACTTTCTCTAAAAGAACTCTTGTAGATCGATAGCCCTTCGCTAAATGGAATGTTGCTCTGGAAGCTCTCTCCTAGCATAGTGATAATAAAAAGCTTGGCAAGCTCTATCTCATTGCTGTTGCTGTTAATAGACAAGATAACTCTTGGCACAAAGCACTTTGCCTGGTTAAGCGAAAGCGCAGAAAACCTTGCATCAGGTGATACTTCAACTCTGACCGTCTCGAGAATTCCAAGTGTGAAGTTACAAAGAAACTGACTAATTAATAACTGGTTTGAGTTTTCAATATATGAAGAAATACCTAAGGTAGATTGAAAGTTTGGATCATTATCATTGCCTTGCGCTGGATTGCTGTCAGAAAAAGGAACCACCCTGTCTTTAGTGCCATTTGTCTTTATAGTAGCTTGAAGTGATTTGATATTGATGAAAAAGTCTATCAACGCTTTTTCATCAAGTTGACCATTTTTTACCAACTCGGGATAGTAGGCAACAAGGAGGCTCTCGACTATATTTTGATCGCAAAAAATTGACGAGGTAGAAGAGCTCTTTGTACCAAGTTCTTTTGCCTGAGCAACAAGTGAAGAGAGGTCGTTGATTTCGTTTACCACCTCTTCATTTCCAAGCAGTACAGGAAATGTAAAGCGCATGGGAAGCGCCCAGCAGGTATCTTCTGTAAAGAAGGAGCCAATAATCTCTTCATGATACCTGCCTGATGCAACTGCCTCGGTATAGACATCAGCAATATCTAAGAGCACTTGCTGATCCAAGAAAGATTGGATACGCATATTATCTAACATGATTATATCTGGCCCAGCTCCAGCTAAAATCTCTGTGTTAAGCAGTTTTATCGCGTCGTTTGCATTGAGACCTACACCAGAAAGTCCAATTTCCAGTGAAACTTCAACGTCTCGGTTTTCCTCCTTAAACAATGCAACCGCTTGTCGCACCTCAGCGCTATCTTCTAATGCATAGACCCTCAGTACTCTCTCTTTTTGAGTAGCATCAGAGGTTCTTTCGTATTTGTACAAGGAAAATGGTGCGTCTGGATTATGGTTATTGTGGCAAGCAAGAATAAAGTCACCTGAGTTATCGAAAACACAGCCTGAGACAAATTTCGTCGGATCTGAAAGGATAGTAGCGTCGGCATCAACAAGTTTGCTCAACCCGTCTTTTGAGTACTCATAAATGCCACTACTGAGGCACAAGGTAAAGCCATCATCTTGATTAAGACGGTAGTCCATGCTTGGCGACACACCAAAGTGAGAAAAACCTGCATCCTCAAACAAAGGATTAATAGCACCTGAGATTTCATTATCGAGCGCTATAAAAGATTTTGTTTCAAGATCAAAGCTGGCAAGAGCGATTCCCTCGCTACCATTGGTTGTCATTACAGCTAGAGCAAGCAATCCGTCATTCGTATTGATAATTGACAGTGGGTACTGCACTTTGCCGCTTTTTTCATGAATTGAAATAGGCTCGATGGTTTGGAGGTTTGTATCCAGAACGCATAGTTCGTCCAGTCCCACTTCAATAAGGTAGTATTCGTCAACAAGAGGAATGATACCCAATCCTGCCATTAGAAATGCCTCAGAATCCTGAGACTTCTGGCTTGTCGGCAAGACAATGCTTAACTCGCGATACTTTGTGGCTTCCTCAGGGGTGACAAGGTAAAAACTGAATTGATCATTTGCGCCGATGGGATCAAAGAAGGCACAGAGCAATTCACCCTTCTTGCCAATTGCTGCAGTGGCAACCATCATGTCTTTGCTTTCGGGCAAATGCTTATGAAAATCCATAACCATCTCCCACGAGCTATCTGGCGCTAACTCCCAAAGCGATAGCTTGGTTGCGCTAGAGTTTCCCCCCAGTACCTGCAAACGTTCATTGTTAACGTTTTGAAAAGCGAAAACAGTGTTAATCTCATCAGGCAGAGTAATGCTTATTTCGGTGTATCGGTTTTGAGGCTGCTCCAGGTTACTTGGCATTTGCGTACACGATGTCAGAAAAACTGGAAGTATCAACAACAAGCCGAGGCCCCACCGCAGTCTTGCGGTAGACCAATGAGAACACGACCCAACCTTTTTCATTCTTGCTCCTTCTTTTCCACTATTAATGGAGGCTATCTAAACTTGTAGTATTAGTGGTATTTCTAGTTTTATTACCTGTCTTCTATTGAGGTAGGCGTGATGATTATGTCTATGAAAGACAGGCAGCTTTCAGAAGTATCCTCTAGTGCCTAGCCCACCCGACACCATGAGTAGCCATCGTACCCACATGCCCTATAAGGAGATCGCCATTGAACAGGCGCGGCTGTATAATGACCATTGATTCTTATAGGTGCATGCGTTGAGTAACCGTACCACGGCTGATTAAGGTATTGAACAAAATAGTAACGATACACCGCGTTTCCGCCGCCGATATTCCTTAACTGATCTTGATTTAGTTTCTTCATGTTTACTCCTTTTTCTTTTTACCAACCTTTTGAAAGTGATGATGATTAGTCCAATATAATAATAACAACATGAACACAATCATCACGCTTCTAGAAAGCGTAGCACAAAATCTCACTAAGTTAGCTGGAATAAAAGGGCCGATTGAAAATCACAACGCAAATCTTTTATTGATAGAAGAGACGAGCCTTTCCCTGCAGCACTCAGCGCATGAATCCATCAGGATTTGGAAAGTTATTGCAGCAGAGTCCTGCAACAG
>Ga0123356_10001638_pt1 | contig 24570 bp, 24 predicted proteins | sample TergutEmb28metaG_2_FD_92546 | JGI IMG/M metagenome (GOLD analysis project Ga0123356, IMG submission 92546) | Embiratermes neotenicus P3 segment gut microbial communities from Petit-Saut dam, French Guiana - Emb289 P3 | ecosystem: Host-associated > Arthropoda: Insects > Digestive system > Gut ...
CAATGGCGAAGGGGTCCCACCTGTTCCCATTCCGAACACAGAAGTTAAGCCCTTCTGCGCCGATGGTACTTGGCTGGAGACGGCCCGGGAGAGTAGGACGCCGCCGGTTTCCACAAAAACCACACCCGCGGACAGTTTTTCTGTCTGCGGGTGTGGGCTATATTGCGATATTGCCTTCAGATATCCATACGTGCTATAATTCCTGAAAACACCTGGAGAGATGAAAATGAAAGAAATAATGAGCTATTTGCATAGACTCTTCTTAAATTTCGAGAGAATAGAAGCATTGCTTATGGTGCCGACCATCATTGTTTCTGGTATCCGCTGGCTGATCAGGCGGCGAGATGATTCTGAGTAGCGATAAAAAGCGCAGATGATGTTCCAGAATAAAAAGTGCAAAAGTAAAGCAAAAAGAAATTAAATTTTGAACTTCTAGGAAATTTCTGTCTGCGGGTGTGGTTTATATTATATGGAGAGCTAATCGCTAAGTTTTATTATGCCGAAGGGCTGTGTGAAGGCTATGCCGGTATCACTCTTTAGCTGTGCCCGAACATAGTTCATTTCGCTTTGATGATCAGTTAACGTAAGGGTTTCCCCTAGGGCAATGATTTCCCCATTTGCTATCCACTCAATGGTTGCATAGTTATCACCGGTGATCGTTATGTAATTATTGCCTACTTCAATGTTGGAGATGCTTGGGGTTTCCTGTTCAAGCAAATACAGTGTTCTTCTGTCACCTACCCCAGGCATATTGGTATGCTTTCCATCGCTATAGATCGTTCTGTTGATAAAATCCACACGCGAAACCCGAGACACAGCATAAAACGTACCAGATTTCATTGCATTTCTGGTTGCTCTTTGTGTTAGCTCCGGCATGAGCATCATGTTCCAGGCGTATCCGATGGCATCCAATGTGTGCGAGTCATCGGTTGCAAACCCCCACACGGGATGTTCTGGCATGGTTTGCTTCAAGATTTCGTCCCACAGAGCCCTATCTACGGAAGATATCCAGTCCAAGGCATTCACAATCTCCATTCCTACACAAGAAGGAAGCGTCTTAAAGAAGTTGACGTATCGTGGGATATAACGATGCTTCCGTGAATCTCTAAGGCCGGCAGCGTCTCTGGTGCCAGTTGGACTGCTGCTTACAGATTTAAACGCCTCCATGTAGGCTCCTGGATGGGCTATAAAAGAAATGCCTCCTGCCCTTTCGACATCAGCCAGTATATCCGCGGTTCTTTGCCCTCTTACATTCCTAAAGTCAGCCCAGAATGAGTTGACATGATTTGCAATCGATTGTTCAATGCCAAAAGGGATACCAATCATGCTTTTGCCGCCGTCCACATTGTCCGGCGCCCATGTTGCCAATCTATTATGATCGGTTATGGCAAGAATGTCGTACCCCTTGGATCGGTGGTTCATGATTACTTCTTCTAAAGATCCATAACCATCATCGGAGAGGTTGGTGTGCGCATGGAGATTTGCCTTATATTGGCCCCACTGCGCCCAATCAACATCCCTATAAGGATTGATAATGATAAAATCTGCTTTTGCAACTGTTCCTGCTAGTATTGTGAGTAGAAATATGATTGATAATAAACGCTTGATGGTTCTTGCCCTCCTTCAAAATATATATCTACGTGCAAAATGTCACCACACGCGTAATCCCTCTCTTGCCAAGTGAATGGGAATGATCTCATAGCCCTTTTGCACCAAATCATCTGCCAGTTTCCGCTTCATGTGCATATCACCATCGGTAAAAACCGTAATGGTACCCCCGTTGCCCCCTGCGCCATTCACCTTGCACCCAAGGGCGTTGTAGGAATTGCATATTTCAATGATGTCTTCGAACTTTTCGCACACCAAAAGGGGATGCATCTCCCGCTGAATTTGTGTGTTTTGATTCAGGCATGCCCCGAATCCGGCAAAATCCTGGGCACACAGGCTCACTTTGGCCATGGATGCAAGCTTGCGAAGCTCTACGATGTAAGGGGAATCCTGGGCGTGATCCCCCAGCTTTTCGATTACTTTGGTGTGGATGGCGCTGGAATCATGGGGAAAACCGATGTATACAAGCATCAACCGTCGCTCCAACTCCCATAGAACCCGATCCGGCAGTTTTAGGGGAGAAACAACGGCATAGGGGTATTCCCGCATTTCAATATAATTGACGCCCCCAAAGGCTGCGCACAACTGATCTTGTATGCCACTTTGTTTTCCGAGCTTTACGGTTTCCACTTCGTGGGCCAGCCTTGCCACCTCGGCCACGCTTAAGTGCCCTTGTGCTAGGGCGTCCAGGGCGCCAATCAGGGCTACGGTTAAGGCGCCGGACGTACCTGTGGATGCTCCGGGGGGCATGTTGGAATAGATGTTTACCTCACAGCACATGTCCTTGGGGATGTTGACGCTGTCGATGGCGGCTTCAATCAGCGGATACTTGCCGTAATGGATATTCTGGGGATCGAGGGAAAAAGTATCGGCATAGTTCTCTAGATTAACGGTGAGGCGGTTTTGGTCGCCCTTCGGGGGCGAGACTTTGATTTGCACCTCAACGTAAGGGTAGACGGCTATGTTAAAAATGCAGCCGCTTTTGGCAAACCATGTATCCGTCCAGCCGCCAACATCGCATATCCTGGTTGGGGCAACGGCATTGATGATTCGGGTGTTGGACATACGTACCTCCGTGTCGCGATTCGTTTTATTATGTCATATGAGAGAAAAATGTGCAATATTTATTTGACATGGAAATGGATTACAATCACGCCTCTGTTTTGCCTGTTCAGCATCTATTTACGATATAATTCTTATTTTTATTTCGAAAAATATGTTGTTCTGATTCCTAATCTACTACAAGTTGATTCGCAATATGCTTACCCACCACATATTGTGTATCGGACAAGAGTTTTGGAAGTCAAAATGGAAGAAATGCTCGGAATCCACAAGCTTTTAGAGTGCTTTCTATTCGAGTGAAAGCTCTTTGCAAAGGCTTTACATGATGTTGATACTTGCAAAACATTTAGGAAAAATATTGACACATTACACTTCGTTAGAATATAATAAATTACGGAGGGAAGATTGTGGTATTGCCTTTAGTCAAGAGAGAGGAGTGGGATTAATGAAAACAGAAAGGCAAAGTGAAAGCAAGGAAAGCAAGTCATGTGTTGGAAGAGAATCGACCTACAATCCCCCCGAGCACCTATATGCTACTGGTTCCGCGACGCTTAGTGACCTCGAGTATCAACTCAGAAATCCTGCCCCAGTGACCCCGCCGTTTCCCCTTACGTTTGCATTGGCACAGTGGTGGTAGTTTTTTCTTGATTCTCTGGTTTGTTGAAGGCGTGTTACTGTGTGCACGGGAACGCGCCTTCAATGGTGTCTAAAACTCGTGATTCATTATAGGAGGAACCACAGAAAGTTATATCGCTGGTAAGAGTTTGTAGGAGGAAAGATTTCTAAGCTCTTTCGGTTAATAGGCAAACAAATAAAAGGAAATTCAAGTCGGGATTCCAGTTGACAATCCCCCCAAATCGCACTATACTATCGTAAGTCACAAATTGTTCGCAATGAAGGAAAGAGTAAGCGCGCCGCAATATCCGCAGAGAGCCGGGGCAGGTGAAAACCGGCGATGGAGCGCGTGCCGAACATGGTTCCGGAGCGATTGCGTCGAACGGGAGGGCTTCTCCCCTTAAGCGCGGCGGGTGAGCCCGATACAGCTCGTTCGAGGCTTGGCTTTTCTGTTTAGAGAGCGCCGGGCGAATCAAGGGTGGTATCACGGAAAGTTCCGTCCCTCGTACAGAGGGCGGTTTTTTTATGAGGAGGGTTCTTCGAATGCCAGACAAAAAAACCTACTACATCACCACACCCATCTATTACACCAGCGGCAAGCTGCACATTGGCCATAGCTATAGCTCGGTAGCCGCCGATACCATGGCGCGCTTCAAAAAGCTCACCGGCTACGACGCGTACTTTTTAACCGGCACCGATGAGCACGGGCAAAAGGTGGAGCGCCGCGCCGCCGAAGCCGGCGTAACGCCCCAGCAGTTTGTAGACGAAATCGTGGCCGGCATCAAGGAGCTTTGGGAGCTGATGGATGTTCAGTACGACGACTTTATCCGTACCACTGAACCGCGCCACGAAGTCATCGTGCAAAAAATCTTTAAGCAGCTATACGATCAGGGCGATATCTACAAAAGTGAGTATGAGGGCAAGTATTGTATCCCCTGCGAGGCTTACTGGACGCAGTCCCAACTGCTCGAAGGTGATCTGTGCCCCGATTGCAGCCGCCCTGTGGAGGTGGTGCGCGAGGAGTGCTACTTTTTCCGCCTTTCGAAGTATCAGGATTGGCTGATCCGGTACATCGAGGAGAACCCCGAATTCATCCAGCCCGTGTCCCGCGCCAACGAGATGCTCAATAACTTTTTGCGGCCTGGCTTGCAGGATCTGGCCGTATCCCGCAACACATTCACCTGGGGTGTGCCCGTAGATTTTGATTCCAAGCATGTGGTGTACGTGTGGATCGACGCCCTAAGCAACTACATCACCGCCCTGGGATACGGCACCGACCACAACGAACTGTATCAAAAATACTGGCCCGCCGACGTGCATTTGGTGGGCAAAGAGATCGTACGGTTTCACACGATTATTTGGCCCATTTTGCTGCACGCCCTGGGCCTGCCCCTGCCCAAGCAGGTGTTTGGCCACGGCTGGCTGGTGCTGGACGGCGGCAAGATCAGCAAATCCAAGGGCAATATAGTCGATCCGGTGCTGCTGTGCGGCAGGTATTCCAGCGATGCCATCCGTTATTACTTGCTTCGGGAGATGCCCTTTGGTTCCGACGGCGCTTTTACCAACGAAGCCCTGCTCAACCGCATCAATGCCGATTTGGCCAACGACCTGGGCAATTTGGTAAGCCGCAGCGTGGCCATGGTAGAGAAGTATTTTGACGGTGTGATCCCTGCGCCCGCCGAGCTTACTGAGCTTGAAGAGGCGCTTCGGGATCGGGCCCTGGCCCTGCCTAATCTGGTGGAAAACCACATGAATGGGCTGCAATACTCAGGGGCGCTGTCGGAAATCTGGAAGCTGGTGGGTGAGTGCAACCGCTATATCGACCTAACGACGCCCTGGCTGCTGGCTAAAAATCCCGAAGACCGGCCTAGGCTGGGCACGGTGCTGTACCATCTGCTGGCCTGTGCCCGTGTGGTGGCGGTGTTGGTATCGCCCTTTATGCCCCGTACCCCTGCCCGCATCTTTGAGCAGATTGGCATCGCGGACGCCGCCGCCCAAGATTGGGCATCCCTGCGGGACTTTGACCGGCTGGTGATTGGCGGCAAGGTGCAGAAGGGGGAGGCCCTTTTCCCGCGCATCGATGTGCCTGCCGAGCTGGCTGCCCTCCAGGCAATGCAGCCCACTCTAGAACCGCCCAAAGATGAAAAGCCCGAGATTACCATCGACGACTTTGCCAAGATCGACATGCGGGTGGCCGAAGTAATTGCCTGCGAAAAGGTGCCCAAGGCCGATAAGCTGCTGCAATTCACCTTAAAGGTGGGCGGGGAAACCCGCACCGTGCTCAGCGGCATCGCAAAGTATTACGTGCCTGAAAAATTGATCGGCAAAAAAGTGGTGCTGCTGGCCAACCTAGCGCCACGGAAGATTCGGGGCATCGAATCCAAGGGTATGCTGCTGTGCGCCGAAGATGATCAGGACAATCTGTGCCTGCTCACCGTAGACGGCGATATCGCCTCGGGCAGTGGGATCAGCTGATGAACGCCCTTTTTGACAGCCACGCCCATTTGGACGATCCACGTTTTGACGAGGATCGGGATGCCCTGATTGCCGATATGGCCCGGCAGGGTTTGTTGTGCGTGTGCGTAGGCTCCGATATGCCCACCTCCCAGGCCGCAGTGGCCTTGGCCGGGGCCCATCCCGGCCTGCTGTGGGCCAGCGTGGCGGTGCATCCCCACTGGGCAAAGGACTTTGTGCCTGCGGATGTGGAGCAACTCAAGGCCTGGGCGGCCCTGCCCCAAGTGGTGGCGCTGGGGGAGATGGGCCTGGACTTTCACTACGATCTGTCGCCCAGGGATAAACAACGCGAGGTATTTGCGCTCCAGCTGGAGTTGGCCTGTGTGCTGAATAAACCGGCCATCCTGCACGTGCGCGAAGCCCATGGCGAGATTCTGGACACCCTTAGGGCGCGGCGAGATCGATTGCCTGCCCTGATGCTGCACTGCTACTCCGGCAGTTGGGAGAGCGAACAGGAATATATGGACATGGGGGCGATGATCTCGTTTGCCGGTTCGGTCACCTTCAAAAAGGCGGCGAATCTGCAAGAGGCGGCGCGGCGTATTCCCTCTGATCGTTTGATGATCGAGACCGACAGTCCCTATCTTGCGCCTGAGCCTGTGCGGGGCCGCCGAAATGATCCAAGGAATGTGGCTCACGTGGCAGCGTTTTTGGCAACACTGCGTGGTGAGGAACCGGATGAAGTGGCGGCGTATACGAAACGGAATGCGTTGCGGTTTTATCGGATTAATATGGAGCAAGGATGATGCGCAACATGCCGATTTCTCCGCGCGAGGTTCTGCGCAAACACAGCTTTGCCACCAAACATAGCCTGGGCCAGCACTTTTTGTTTGACGAAGACTTGCTGGCGCATTTGGTGGAGCTTGCGGGCATCACAGCCGAAGACGACGTGCTGGAGATCGGGCCGGGCAGCGGCACCCTCACCCGGCAGTTGGCTGCCCACGCACGCCGGGTGCTGGCCGTGGAGATCGACCGGGACTTGCTTTCGATCCTAGCCGAAACCCTGGCCGATTGCCCCAATGTGACCGTAATTCACAGCGATATTTTGCACACCGATGTGGCACCGCTTTTTGCCGGGCGGTTTAAGGCTTTAGCAAATCTGCCCTACTATTTAACCACCGAGTTGCTCACCCGCCTGCTTACCGCCAAATTGCCCATGGATACCCTGGCCGTGATGGTGCAAGCCGAGGTGGGGGATAAGATGATCGCCGAACCTGGTGCACCGGAATACGGCCCCCTGGCGGTGCTGTGCCGTTACTTTGCCGATACCCGCAAGGCGCTCCGTGTGCCTGCAGGCCGCTTCTCGCCCCCGCCTAAGGTGGATTCCGTGTTTATGCGCTTGGACATACGTGCCCAGCCGCCCGTTGTTTGCGAGGATGAGGCGTTGTTATTGCGTGTGATTCGTTGCGCCTTTGCCATGCGCCGCAAAACCTTGCTCAACAATCTGCGGGCGGGCTTTGGGCTGGACAAAGCCGGAGCGCTGGATTGTGTGGGCGCCGCCGGGTTATCAACCGATATTCGTGGGGAACGTATGTGCCTGGCCGATTTTGCCGCGATAGCGACGGCATTGATAAAAATGCAAGTTTCAAAATCGATTCCTTCAAAAACATGAAGAGATCAATTGAGAAGCCTATTTTCTTGCAGGAATATCCCGCGGCATCGTCGAATAAGGATTTTAAATGATCAGCAAAGGAGAAACAATGTGGCAATACTGAGTCAAATTCAATTTCCGGAGGACATTACCCGCGTTATCACCAACTGCAAAAGTGTTACGGTGCCCAAAGAAAGATCGGATTTTGTTCCCCTGGCCCTAGGCGGTGCGGATTCGGATCGTTTTGAGGTCTGTTACGACGTGGGCGGAACCATGGTATCCGAGGCAAATGTGGTGCGGTGCAAAAACGGCGTAGCTGTCAATTATACCGAGGATTACATGCGCCGCAGGGACCCCGATTGTCTGATTGTGGCCGACGAACAGCCCACCGACAAGCCCAGGTATCAGGATGTATACAAAAAAGACTTCTCTGCGTTAAGGGAAGATACCCTTGCTTGGCTTGCCCAGCAAGATTTGATCGTTGTGCCCTTTTTGGCAGGCGGGCGGGACAATGGATACCAAGCCGCCTTGATCGCGCCGGTAAACGCCACGTTTTTTGCCTGCGGCCTGGCGGGGCTGCAGCACTTTATCAATATCGACGAGCACAAAGGCCCCTTTGTGCCAAAGGTGATTATCTTTTTAGCGCCCCCCTTCCGGCATACCCATTTTGACGGCAAACAAATCGTGGTGCACAATCGTACGCCGGATATGTACGAGATGTTTTCGTATAACCTATATCCGGGCCCCAGCGCCAAAAAGGGCATCTACGGGTTTTTGTTGGATATCGGCGAACGGGAAGGCTGGGTAACCGCCCACGCTTCCGCCGTAAAGATCATTACGCCCTATGAAAACGAAATCGTGTTTATGCACGAAGGTGCGTCAGGCGGCGGCAAAAGCGAAATGTGCGAAAGCATCCATCGTGAGCCCGACGGAAAGATCGTATACGGCCAAAACCTGGCCACCAAAGAAAAGTTTTATCTTAACATCGAGGAGCCCTGCGAGTTGTGCCCTGTGGCCGACGACATGGTGCTTTGCCACCCCGACATGCAAACCGTGGGCAAAAGGCTGGTGATCAAAGACGCCGAAGACGGATGGTTCCTGCGTGTCGATCACATCAAAGAATACGGAACCGAACCCTTCCACGAAAAGATATTTACCCATCCTTCCGAGCCGCTTATCTTCCTGAATATACAGGGTGTGCCTACGGCTACCTGTTTGGTGTGGGAGCATACCATTGATTCCGACGGAACCCCCTGTCCCAACCCCCGGGTTATCCTGCCCCGCAGGCTGGTGCCAAGGGTTGTGTCCGAACCTGTGGAGGTGGATGTGCGCAGCTTTGGTGTCCGCACGCCCCCCTGCACCGCGGAGTTGCCCACTTATGGCATTCTGGGCATGGTGCAATTTTTGCCCCCCGCCCTTGCCTGGCTGTGGCGGCTGGTGGCCCCAAGGGGGCACAACAACCCCAGCATCATCGAAACCGAAGGCATCACAAGCGAGGGTGTTGGCTCCTACTGGCCCTTTGTTACAGGCAAAATGGTGAATCACGCCAATCTGTTGCTGGAGCAGATTCGCAATTCGCTGGCCACAAGGTTTGTGCTGATCCCCAACCAGCACATTGGCTGCTATAAAGTAGGCTTTATGCCCCAGTGGATCATGCGCGAATACCTGGCCAGGCGTGGCAGCGCTAAGTTTAAACAGGAGCATCTGGTACCGGCGCGGTCTTCGCTGCTTGGGTATTGCCTGGATCAATTGAAGGTAGACGGCCAGTATATCCGCAAAGCCATTCTGCGCCCTGAAACCCAGGCAGAAGTGGGGCTTGAAGGTTATGACAGGGGCGCGAAAATACTGAGCAACTTTATCAAGCGGGAAATCGCCAAGTTTAACGTGCCCGAGCTGAGCTCTATGGGCCAAGAAATACTGGCGTGTTGTTTAAACGACGCGCCGCTGGAAGAGTATCTGCGTATTATCCCCATGCGGTATTAACCGAAAACCTTGTTGTAGGGCGCGATGCCCCGGCGCGCCGAGGGCGTCGCGCCCTACATATATGCTCACCGTTTCAGTTTGCCTGAACAGGGTTTTTGGGGTTTGCAATTCGAAACAGAATAGGTGGGCCGCCTGCATTGCTCTTCGCAGGGCGGACATATGCGAGCGAAGTAGTGGCTGCGCTTTTTAAACGCGGGGCGCTTGGTCGGCGGCTCGGGGCACACCGGACATTCCGGGCAGGCTATGGGCGCATAACTACAGAAACAAACCGTGGTCGCCTCGCCCTTCCCCTTGGATTCCGCCGTGATGCCCAGCATCTGCATACGATCCGGTTCCTCCATATCTTGCATCACCACCGCACACACATCGGAAGGAACGGTACGCAATGTCAGATGATAGCAGTTGGCCCAGACATTCTGTGGGAACGATATGTAAAAGCGCTGGCCGCTGGATGGCGCTGAGATGGGTGCATAAGCCTCATCCACCAAAACAGGGGGCGCGGACGGCGCCTCTTCGGCGCAACTGGCCTTGATAGAAAGGGTAAAGGGCTGCCGGGCGTAAACACGCAGCGGGCCAAAGAGCCAGCCGTTTGGTCCCTGCATCATGGCCTGATCGCCGCAGACCTCCAAGCAGGCAATGCCAGGAATCGACGCTACCCGGCAGCCGCTTCCATCACAAGGGAGTGGCTGCATGATTTCCTGGGCGGCCTCCAATGATCGTCGGTACAGCGAGGCCACCGTCTGCTCCAAGCGCTCGCTTTTGGGGTGGATTGTCTCTGTGCCGCAGGCGAAGAACCTCCAGCCATCGGGGTTTGCCGGATCGGGCGGATCAAATACCGACCAAATTGCTATTTGCGCTGCGGCATAGGCATCGTTTTCGTCTAGGGTTGGTGTAGAGGAGGCATTCACACTGGCCTCGTTAAACTGCTCCGCGACAGAGATAGCCGGATACACATGTTGTAGCAGCCAGGCCAGCTGGATGCGCTGGGTGGCGGTGGTGTCCGGGAGGGCGTGGGCCACATCAACGCTGCGGTAACGGCGATCCCCGTGTACCGGCCCGGTTTTCCCCTTTTGGATGCAGTAGGCCGCGCGCTTTGACTGCCCATCGGGTGTGAATGAAAACTGCCATATGTTTTGAAACGACTTGGTGTAATAGGCGCTTTGCGGAAATACGGCGCAATAATTGCCCTGGGTTCCGCTGGCACTGCCCAACAAGGCGCCCTGTGCATAGCAGGGGAAACGCCCCGTGCTGTGATTGACTTTGGTCTCCATATATCATTTCGCCCCTCGCGTTTTTGATGCTTTAGCGTATGACCAAAACTCCCCCTTGTGACCGCAATGGGTAAAAGGTATAATATATTGCAGATCATTGCCGAGTCAGGGGGCGAACAGGTGGCGTATTGCGAAGTGATCGTGGAGATCGCGCACGAGCAGGTGGATCGTGTGTTTACCTACCGTGTGCCCCAGGGCCTGGTTTTGCAGCCCGGTACTCGGGTGCTGGTCCCCTTTGGCCCCCGCAAGGTAGAGGGGTATGTGATCCGGCTGCTTTCGCAAACTGATTTGCCCGAAGCCCGGATCAAGGATGTGTTAAGCGCCCTGGAAGGCTACCCGGCGCTGCTCCCCCACATGATGGAGTTGGCCCTGTGGATACGGGATCGTTCCCATTGCCCGCTGGTAGAGGCGCTGCGGCTGATGATCCCGGCGCAGATGCGGGGCGGGCGGATTCGGGAGCGCACCCAGGCTTGGTACGCCCTTTCGGATGGGATTGAGGATATCGACGCCTGCGTGGAAAGCCAGCGGCGCGCCCCCAAGCGCCAGCGGATCCTACGTGCATTGCAAGGTGGCCCCCTCTCCGGCGAGTTGCTTGCCCAGCAGGTGGGGGAGCCGGGGGAGGCGCTCCGGGCGCTGTGCGAACAGGGCTTAGTGGAGCGCTACACCGAAGAGGTGCTTCGCCGCCCCTATGCAGAAATGGAGCTGCGCGCCATTCAAGACCCACCCCTTACCGAAGAGCAGCAGCGGGTGCTGGCAGAAATCTATCCCGCATTGGAAGGCGGAGAAGGCCGCTTTTTGCTCCACGGCGTTACCGGCAGCGGCAAAACCGAGGTGTATATCCGGGCTGTGCGCCGATGCCTACAAAGGGGCAAAACCGCCATTGTGTTGGTGCCAGAAATCGCCCTCACCCCCCAGATGGTGGAGTGGTTCCGCTCCCGTTTTGGCCAAGAGGGCGCGGTGTTGCATTCCAGGCTCACGCCGGGCCAGCGGTTTGACGAGTGGCGCCGGGTGCGACGTGGGGAGGCCCGGGTGGTGATCGGCGCCCGCTCGGCGGTGTTTGCACCCACGGAGGATTTGGGGTTGATCATCGTGGACGAGGAGCACGAGACAACCTACCTTTCGGATCGTACGCCCCGCTACGACGCTCGGGAGGTAGCGGCCAATCGCTGCGACCGGGAGGAGGCCACGCTGATCCTGGCCAGCGCCACGCCGGGCATGGGTTCCTTTGCCCGTGCGTTAGAAGGGGATATGACCCTGCTGGAGATGCCCAACCGGGTGCTGGGCCGCCCCATGCCCAGTGTGCAGTTGGTAGACATGCGGGAGGAGTTGCGTGGTGGCAACAAGTCCATCTTTAGCGGGGCATTGATGGAGGCGCTGCGGGATTGCATGCGCCGGGGCGAACAAGCCATGTTGTTTATCAACCGGCGCGGGTACAATACCTTTGTCAAATGCCGGGAGTGCGGGTATGTGGTGAAGTGCGCCCAATGCGACATCAGCATGACTTATCACCAAGCCAGCCAAATCATGCGCTGCCACTACTGCGGCGCTCAAAAAGAGCCGCCCCAAACCTGCCCGGCCTGCAGCGGGGTAAGCATCCGCTACTTTGGCGCAGGCACCCAAATGGTGGAAGAGGCGGTAAAAAAGGCCTTCCCCGGCATCCCGGCGTTGCGTATGGACAATGACACCACCCGCAGCCGGGACGCCCACTACGACTTGCTCTCCCGCTTTGGCAAGGGCGAGGCCCGTATTTTGATCGGCACCCAGATGATCGCCAAGGGCCTGGACTTTCCCAACGTGACCCTGGTGGGTGTGGTGGCGGCCGACTCCACCCTCAACCTGCCCGACTACCGGGCTGCCGAGCGTACGTTCCAATTGGTGACCCAGGTGGCGGGCCGGGCAGGCCGTGCCCAGGCTCCTGGCCAGGTGGTGGTGCAGACCTATGAGCCGGATCATTACTGCATCCAGGCCGCGTCCCGGCAGGACTACCGCGCCTTTTTTGCGGAGGAGATGACCTTCCGGCGGCGGCTTGCCTATCCGCCCTACGCCGCCCTATGCCGCTTGCTGATAGAAAGCCCCGATGAAGATACAGCCCGCCATACCCTGCAAGCCCTTCAAGGCCAAATGGAAGCTTTTTTTCATCGGCATCCGGGTTTGCGGGGCCAGGTGCTGATGGAGGAGGCTACAGAGGCCCCCGTAAAGCTGATCCGCGGCAAGTTCCGTTATCAGCTGTTTTACAAACTGGCCGGCAAACCTGCCGAAGAGACGCTGCAAAAGCTCAGCGAGTTATCGCGGATCGACTGGCAACGGGCCCAGGTATACGCCGAGGTCAATCCAGTGTCGATGATGTAAAGCATCACATAAGAAGGAGAAGGTATATGGCGCTTCGAAAGATATTGCTCAATGGCGATCCTGCCCTGCGTAAGCCTGCGCGCCCCGTAGTAAAATTCAACAGGCGGCTCCACATGCTGCTGGACGACCTAGCCCAAACCATGTACGATGCCACCGGCTGCGGCCTGGCCGCGCCCCAGGTAGGCATATTGCAGCGTGCTGTGGTGATCGACCTAGACGAAGAAGGCAGCGAGCTCATCGAGCTCGTCAACCCGGAGATCATCGCCTCTGAGGGCGAAGACGAGGCCATCGAGGGCTGCCTTTCCATCCCTGATATCCGGGGCCATGTAACCCGCCCCCAAAAGGTAAAAGTGCGCGCCCAAGATCGTTTTGGTGAGTTCTTTGAGCTGGAAACCGAAGGCTTGCTGGCCCGGTGCGTATGCCACGAGATCGATCATTTACAGGGCTGCCTGTACATCGATATCATGAGCCGCCAGGCCACGGAGGAAGAGATTGAGGCCGCAAATGATGAAAAAAAGCAAACCTAATGTATACAAACAAGCATGCTAATGCCAAAACTGCCCACAAGAATCCCTCCACCGCTCACGCGGTTCCCCTCCCTTTAACAAGGGAGGTAGGGCAAGAATGGACAATTTACGTTAGGAATCCTTGCCTCCCTTGCTAAAGGGAGGGGGACCGCCGCAGCGGTGGAGGGATTCCGCCCAGCGAGAAAGGACTGATCAAAACCCATGCGCATCGCCTTTATGGGCACACCGGAATTTGCCGTTCCTAGCCTGGCTGCGCTGCTGGACGCAGGCCGCCAGGTGGTGGGCGTTTTTTGCCAGCCCGACCGGCCCAAGGGACGGGGAAAATCCTTGGCCGCGCCCCCGGTAAAGGTGTTGGCCCAGGAGCGGGGCGTGCCGGTGTTTCAATTTGACAGGCTGCGCGCGCCCGAGGGGATCGAGGCCCTGCGGGCCCTGAAGCCCGACCTGGTGGTCACCGCCGCCTTTGGGCAGATTCTTTCCCAAACCCTGTTGGACATCCCACCCCTGGGCACGGTGAATGTCCACGCCTCATTGTTGCCTGCCTACCGGGGGCCTGCGCCCATCAACTGGTGCATCATGCTGGGCGAGACCGTAACCGGCATCACCACCATGCTCACTGACGCCGGTGTGGATACCGGCGATATGCTGCTGCGCCAGCCCGTGGACATCTTGCCCGGTGAGACTGCCGGAGAACTGTCTGAGCGCCTTGCTCCCATAGGCGCATCGCTTTTACTGCGCACGTTGGACGCTATGGAGCGGGGCGACTGCCCCCGTGCCCCTCAGGATCATGATGCAGCCACCCGCCATCCCATGCTGCGCAAGGAAACCGGGCGCATCGATTGGAGCGCGCCAGCAAAACGAATCGTGGATTTGATCCGGGGCGTGGATCCCTGGCCGGGTGCGTTTACGGGCGCATACAAAATCTGGCGAGCCGAAGCGCTGGATGTGCCTGTGAGCGAACCGCCGGGCACGGTGCTTTGCGCCAACCCAAAGGATGGGCTGGTGATCGCCACAGGCCAGGGTGGGCTGCGGGTATGGGTGCTGCAGGCGCCTGGGGCAAAAAGGATGCCAGCTGCCGACTACCTTAGGGGCCATTCGATGGAGGTTGGCAAACGTTTTGGTGGGGAGGTAGAAGCATGAGCGAACGGCGACGTAAACCGATTCAGTCCAGACCCAGGCAAGAGGAACCAACCATCGCCCTGGGCGCGCGCTTGGTGGCCCTGGATGTGCTCATCGACGTGCGTGAGCGGGACGCCTACGCCTCCCTGGCCCTGGGCAAGCGGCTCACCGCCAGTTCGGCCCTGTCGCCTCGGGATAAGCGGTTGGCCACCGAGCTGGTGTACGGCACGCTGGAGAATCAGATACGGATCGACCACATGCTGGACTTCTTTTTAGAGAAAAAGGACGTGGAGCCCCTGGTGCGGGATATTTTGCGCATGGGTGCGTTTCAGCTTTTCTTTTTGGATCGGGTGCCGGGCAGCGCGGCGGTAAACGAGGCCGTAAAGCTTACCCGCGCAAAGGGTAGGGAGGCGTTTACCGGGCTGGTGAACGCGGTGCTCCGGGGCATGACGCGGGATATCAATCGTGTGACTTATCCTGATCCCGAGCAGGAGCCTGCGCGGTTTCTGTCATTAAAGCACAGCCTGCCTTTGTGGATCGCCGAGCGTCTGATCGAGGCTTACGGGCATGCCCAGGCCATCCAAATCGCCCAATACCGTGATCCTGACGCCACAGTAACGGTGCGCCCCAATCTAGAAAGAACTACAATCGAGGCCTTTGAAGCGTATCTGCGGCGCAGGGGTTTTGCTTTTGAGCCGGGGAGCGTGCCCGGGGCCTATCGAATCAGCAGGCCCGGCGATTTGACCCGGGAGGCCGAATATAGGCGTGGGCATTTTTGCATACAGGGCGAGAGCTCCATGCTAGCGGCCCTGGCTGTGGGCGTTAAGCCGGGCCTAACTGTACTGGACGCCTGCGCCGCGCCGGGAGGAAAAACCGCTCTGCTTGCCGAAGGGATGCGGGGGAGCGGCAGGGTGCACGCCTGGGATCTGCACGAGCATCGGGTGGAGCTGCTGCGGGCTATGGCCACACGGCTCCATTTGGACAATGTGCGACCGGCTCAGCGGGATGCCGCTATCTTTCGCCAGGAGATGGAAGGCGCCATCGACGCGGTGCTGGTGGACGCTCCCTGCTCCGGCCTGGGTGTGATCACCGGCAAGCCGGATATCAAGTACCGGCAGTCCGCCGAGGCTCTGGCGTCGCTTATCGAAACCCAGGCTCAAATTTTGGATGCATGCTGCCGCTACGTAAAGCCGGGCGGGGCGCTGGTGTATGCCACCTGCTCCATATTGCCCGAAGAAAACGGCAATCAAATCGACGCCTTTTTGGCCCGGCATCCGGAGTTTGCGCCCCAAGGATTGGCGGAGCATCTGCCCGGGCGCTTCCGGGATCGTATTGTGGACAACCGACTGCAACTGCTGGCCCATCAAGATGGGATGGACGGGTTTTTTATTGCCCGTATGGTGCGTGTATGATCGGCGCTTTAGAGTTGCACGGCCAAACCCTGGCTGAGTTAGAGGCGTTGGTGGCGGAGTGGGGGTATCCCTCCTTCCGGGCCAAGCAGCTGTTTGCCTGGTTGCATCGGGGCGCGGCGTTTGAGGCCATGCACACATTACCCGCAGGATTGCGGGAGCGCCTGCAAGCCCAGGCCACCGACCGGCCCGCGGAGGTGCTCGAAACACGCCGGTCTGCTTTGGACGGTACGATCAAGTTGCTGTATCGCCTAAGGGATAACCATGTGGTTGAAGGCGTGCTGATGCGTTATCGCCACGGGGTTACATTGTGCCTCTCCACACAGGTGGGTTGTGCCATGGGCTGTGCCTTTTGTGCCTCTACGTTAGATGGAAAAGCCAGGGATTTGACTGCCGCCGAGATGATCGGCCAGGTGTTATGTGCCAATACCGTGCTGGAGTCCGGCGAGGCCGTACACAACGTGGTGCTCATGGGCAGCGGCGAACCTTTGGAAAATTACGGCCACACCGTAAACTTTTTGCGTCTTTTGCGAGAGCCCGATGGGTTAAACATCGGCCTGCGCCACGTGTCCCTCTCCACCTGCGGGTTGGTTCCGCAAATGACGCGCCTGGCGGAAGAGGGGCTGCCCGTGACCCTGAGCGTGTCGCTCCACGCTCCCAACGATACCATCCGCCAAACCATCATGCCGGTGGCCCGCGCCTATCCCATGAACGATTTGATAGACGCTTGCCGTTATTATGTAAGCAAAACAGGCCGCCGCGTGGTGTTTGAATACGCGCTGATGCGAGGCATCAACGAAAAGCCGGAGCACGCACGGGAGCTGGCGGGTTGGCTGCGAGGCCTGCAATGCCACGTGAACCTGATTCCCCTAAACATCGTGGAGGGCCGTGACTTTTATGCCGCCGGGCCCCAGGAGATTCGGGCATTCCAGGCCCAATTGGAGCAATTGCACATCTCGGTGACTCAACGCAGGGAGATGGGGGCTGACATTCAGGGAGCCTGCGGCCAGTTGCGGCGGGCATTTATATCCGGAAAGACCAAGGAGGGATAAGAAGGATGCGCTGCGCGTTGCGAACCCATGTGGGCAAGGTGCGCCAAATCAATGAGGATTCGGCGCTTATGCTGCTGCTGCCTGCCGCGTTTGGGGTGGCGGATGGCATGGGCGGCCACAAGGCGGGCGACGTGGCCAGCGCCCTGGCAGTCGAATCCATCAAAAAGCGGCTTCTTGGCAGAAAACCCCATGCTGTCTTGCTGCAAAGCGCCATGCAAGAAACCAACATCGTATTATTACAGCGCGCCAAGGAAGATCCCAAGTGCCAGGGCATGGGTACGACATTTACCTTGCTGTGTGACATGGGGAGCTCGGCCCTCATCGCCCACGTGGGAGACAGCCGCTGCTATCGTTATCGGGATGATGTGCTTTTCCAGTGCACCCAGGATCATTCCATGGTAGGGGAGATGACGCGCTTGGGTGTGCTCACCCCCGAGGAAGCCCAGGCCCATCCTTATCGTAACGTGGTAACCCGTGCCTTGGGCACGGCGGGCCATGTAGAGGTAGACGTAGTAGAAGTAGACAGCAAACCCGGCGACCGCTTTCTGCTGTGCACCGATGGCCTATGCGGTATGGTGTCCGACGAGGAAATCGCCGAAAAACTCCGCCACGAGAACATCGAAACTGCCGCCGATGCCCTGCTGGCCGCCGCGCTGGATGCCGGGGGAACCGACAATATTACCTTCCTGCTCCTTGAGCACAAAGGGGAGGTGGAAGCATGATCGGCACAACCCTTGCCCGGCGTTACGAGATCGAAAAGGTGATCGGCAGCGGGGGGATGGCGGTGGTGTATCGCGCTCACGACCGGCGGACCCAGCGCCCCGTGGCCGTAAAGGTACTTCGAGAGGAATACATCAACGATCAGGAATTCCTGCGCCGTTTTGACCGGGAGGCCATCGCTTGCGCCAAGATGCGCCATCCCAATATCGTAAACCTAATCGATATCGGCGAGGAGGGCGACACCCGGTTCCTGGTGATGGAATACGTGGAAGGCAGCACCCTAAAAGAAGTGATCCAGGAGCAGGGGCAGATCCCCCCCGATCGGGCCGTGCTCATTGCGCTGCAAGCTCTTTCCGCCCTGCGGCATGCCCATCAAAAGCACATTGTCCACCGGGATATCAAGCCGCAAAACATACTGATCGACGTACACGGCGACGTAAAAATCACTGACTTTGGCATCGCACGGATGACCGACGCTGCCACCGCCACCCTAGGCGACGGCAATGTGATGGGTTCGGTGCATTACTTCTCGCCCGAGCAGGCAAAGGGCCGCCAGGTTACTACCGCCAGCGATCTGTACTCCTTGGGTGTGGTGTTGTACGAGATGCTGGCCGGGCGCGTGCCCTTTGACGGGGATACCCCGGTGGCAGTGGCCATGCAGCACATCAACGATTTGCCCAAGCCGGTATCCACCCACGCGCCCCAGGCGTCCCCCGCCATCGAAGAGGTGCTGGCCAAGGCCATGTGCAAGGACATTCCCCAGCGTTACCATGGCGCCGAGCAGATGTTTATGGATTTAAGGAGGGCCCTGCGCCAGCCCACGGGCGGGTTTGTAAAGATGCGCCCCGCCCCAACCCCTTTGGAGGCCCAGCGCACCCAGCCCGCGGCGATCCGGCGGACGCGGAACAGGTGGCGGGGCAGGATGCTTTTTGTCCTCACCTTGTTATTATGCGCCGGGGTGATCGGCGCCATCGCCACCATGGGATACCGCCTGTGGGTGCAGCTTACCGATTATACCACCATACCCGATGTGGTAGGTTTTGAAGAGACGCTGGCCCTGGGCGCATTGCGTAGAGCCGATCTGGAAGCGGCCATCGAACGTGAGCGCAGCGACAGGGTTCTTGCCGGTTTTGTGATCCACCAGGAGCCGGCTGAAGGTGGGATGCTCAGGCGGGGCGAGGAGGTGCTGCTGCGCATTAGCCTAGGCTCAGGCAAGGTACAGGTGCCGAGCTTGGTGGGCCTGGCTCAGGAATTAGCTGAGCAAGAGCTGTCTGAACTTGGCCTGGTTTTAAACGTTGTAGAGATCGAGTTATCCGTAAACCCTGTGGGCCAGGTGACCCGGCAGGAAATCCCCCCCGGCGCCGAAGTGGAAGGCAGGGCAGTTGTTGATGTATTCGTGAGCGGCGGCCTGGTGGTGGTGCCCGATGTGCTAAGCCAGCCTTTTTCGACGGCGGAGGAAACCCTAAACGAACTGGGGTTACTGGTGGGTGACGTTGGCTCTGTGGAGGTAGACAATGCTCGCCAGGATACCCTGGTGCTAACCCAGGATCCAAAGATGGGCGAGGCCGTATTTCCGGGAGCCGAGATCAAGCTAAGCGTAGGCCGGTTTGATGCCCGCCCCTTCCGCCAGAGCCTCTCCCTGCGGGTGATCATTCCCGAGGGCGGCGCACGGGTACGCGTAACCCTGCTGGAGCCCGACGGCAGGGAGACCGAGCAGTACGCGGCCATGCACACCTTGGCTGGCGCCACCCAAATTCCCGTGGAGCTGCGCAGCACCCTGGGCAGGGAAATGACGTACCGGGTGTATATAGACAATACTTTAGTAGAGGAAAATTTGATTGACTTTGAATAGTGTAGCGCAAATCGAAGCCATCGTATTGCATGGTGTTGGCGGGCTGTACACCGTGTTCTGCCCGGTGGACGGTACGGAATACGTGCTGCGCGCCCGTGGTGTGTTCCGCCGGGAGAAGCGTTCGCCCCTGGTGGGCGACCGGGTGTTGTGCACGCCGGGCATTGGCGAGGCCCACGGTTGGATCGACGATATCCTGCCTCGCTCTAGCGAATGCCTGCGCCCCCCCGTGGCCAATGTGGAGGTGATGGCGTTGGTTGTGGCCCCCACACCGCCGCCGGATCTGTTGCTGGTAGACCGGCTACTGGTATGGGCGCGCCGGGCTGGCATTGAGCCGCTGTTATGCGCAAACAAGGCCGACGTAGACGGGGATTTGGTGGAAGCGTTATGTGCCCAGTACCAAGCTTCCGGCGTGGAGGCTATGGTGATTAGCGCGGTAACCGGCCTGGGCCTGGAGGCGTTGCGCGGGCGGCTGGCTAGGCGGGTGAGCTGCTTCGCGGGCCAATCCGCAGTGGGAAAAAGCTCGCTGCTCAACGCGCTGTACGGACTGGAGCTGCCCACCGGCGGGCTCAGCCGACGCATCGAGCGGGGCAGGCACACCACCCGTCACGCCCGGCTCCTGCGCTGTGGAGACGCCCTGGTGGTGGACACTCCCGGCTTTAGCCTGCTGGAGTTGTGGGCTGCTCTCCCTCCCGAGGAGCTTTGCTATTACTATCCGGAGTTTGATGCCTTTGCCCCTAATTGCCGCTTTCAGCCTTGCTTGCATGACCGGGAGCCGGGCTGCGCGGTGCGTAAAGAGATTCATCCCGAGCGGCTGGAACGCTACCGTGTATTGCTAAATGAAGTGCGTGAGCAATGGAGGGGACGGTATGATTAAGGTTTCGGCATCGTTGCTGGCTGCCGATCCGCTGCGGCTCGGCGAGGCCTTGGCTCGCGTGGAGGCGGCTGGGGCCGATTGGCTCCACGTGGACGTGATGGACGGACATTTTGTGCCCAACTTACGCTTTGGCGCCGACGAAGTAGTGGCGCTGCGTGGCGCTACCTCCCTGCCCCTGGACGTGCACCTAATGCTGGACAATCCGGAGCGGCATGCCGAGGCCTTTGTGCGGGCCGGGGCGGATTGGCTCACCATCCACCAAGAGATCAAAGCCGATGTACCGGGCTTGCTTAGGCAAATCCGCGCCTTGGGTGCACATCCCGGCATCAGCATAAAGCCATCAACACCAGCCGAGGTGCTGGAACCGCTGCTGCCCCTGGCGGATCTGGTGCTGGTGATGACGGTGGAGCCGGGCTTCGGCGGGCAAAGGCTGATCCCATCCACCCTGGAGAAAGTGTCGTGCCTGGCTGGGATGCTTCAGGATATCGGCTCAAATGCGCACCTGCAGGTGGACGGGGGCATCGACACGTTTACATTCCGTGAGGCAGTGCAGGCTGGGGCCGACGTATTGGTGATGGGCAGCGCACTGCTGGGCGCGGACGATCCTGTGGCCGTAATGCGCCACGTGCGTACGAATAATTCATGCACATAATTCCATTACCCCGCGTAGAATAGAGCAGCGGGGTGATTGGCATGTTTGGTCGCGAACGAAATTGCGCGCCCGTATCCACAACAAAGCCCATCAAAAAGGCGTGGAGGGGGACGAGTAACCTGTGGCTTGTGGGCGTGGGTTCGATCGCCATTGGTTTGCTGCTGGTATTTGTAGCGGTGCCTTTTTGGCTGTGGGCGGTGCTGATCGGGATTGTCTTGATCCTTGTGGGCTTCTTTTTGATCCTTGGAGATTAAAAAAGAAAGGGGAGTTTCTCATGAGCGTCCGGATGGTGTGTTTGCGCGCTCCTCGCTTTTTGCGCGGTATTTTGCGTCTGTTTGTGCCCAAGAATACTTAGTTTTTGTAACAACAAAAAAACCGGGCGGTCGCTCGGTTTTTCGTTTGCCTTATTTGTGATTGCTACGCACGCTGCACCTTTCCGCCGCGCAGGCAACGCGTGCACACCTTTAGGCTGCGGGGGCTTCCTTCCACCAATACGCGAACGCGCTGGGTGTTGGGCTTCCACACGCGGCGCGTTTTGCGCTGGGAGTGGCTCACGGCGTTGCCGGACATGGTACCCTTGTTGCAAACCTCACAGGACCTGCTCATAGACGCTACACCTCCTTCGGGAGTGGATATACAATCAAAGCTGATATAGTATATCAGTAGGCGGGGGAAATGGCAAGCTTTTTTTGCAGGCGCGATATCCAAATATTTACACGGCAGTTCTATTTGCAAAATCAACTTCGTATTTCCACACGCCGTATTTTTGCTCGTTGTCAATGATCGTTCCGCTCGTAAGGGTGATACGCAAAACGATGGAATTTGGGCTGTCTTCGCCGGCATGGTCATCGTACCATGCAAAGACTTTTTTCATTGTCGCTCGGATTTCCGCATTTTTTTCGTCCTTAACCCAACCGAGGTTTTCCGCCGTGCCATGGGCAACGAACCAATCTACCCCGCCAATGGCAACGTCGTTGTTCTTTTCAATTTCCAGCATTTTGGTTTTGTCTGCGCCCGTTGAGATATAAAACACACCGTTTTCATAGTAGGCGTCCACCATACGGACAGCAGGGCGGGGATTGCCCGCGGCGTTTGGGGCCAACGCTATGGTGGCAAGTGCGATCAGGTTATCTTTATTGCCGTTCCCGCAGCGCTCTTCCATGAGTTTCATGGCGTTTTCGTATTTGCTCATGTTGGTTCCTCCGATGATGTTTTTTAGGATCAATCCCAATTTATATCCGCATCACTAACGGTTTCGCCACGCCGGAATTCATCCATTGCGGCTGCGTGAGCGGCAATCTCATCAGGTAGCGGATCATCTTCAGGTATAAAGCGAATCATGACGTTGTAAAGAGTATCCAGTCCCACTTCGTCTACAATGTCCACGAGGGTATGAAGCTGTTGCCTGGTTGCGTTCACAGTTATACCTCCTTGTATGCGTCTCCACGCGGGAGAACATCCTCAACAACAATAGCATTTGCTATCATCGTGAACAATACCCGCCAACTCCCTATGCGTAGACGGTATAGATTGGTATAGCCCTTCAAGCGCTTGACGTCTCCATCAGGAAGTTTGTTTATAGCTTTCCTAATTCGTTGCTTTGTTAGGCTATCCAACCGCTCCAGGGCCTTGGCAGCTTGTTTGCAATAAGAAATGTTCATCCTGCCTCGCCCCCTTAATGATATCATAGCATAGGCATGGCTGCATAGCAACGAAAACTGCTGCATGTTTCCATGCCTGCGCAATCGCTCCGAAATGGATCAACAAAACTCTCAACTCACGGTGAAACTAAGCAATAAATCAAGCAAATTAAAGCCCAAACCAACTCCCATTCGAATGCGTATTGCGCGCCGGGGAAGAATCCTGTATACTAGGCAAAGGGCGATGCACGGATCGTCAGGCTTGCCTTGCGAGGAGGAGATAGCATGGAGTGCAAAATACGCAATGAGATCGGCACCATTTCCATCACGGAAGAAGTGCTGCTAAAGGTAGCGGGATATGCTGCCCTGGAGTGTTATGGCATCGTGGCCATGTCTTCAAAGCGCGCGAAAGACGGCTTTGTGGAGTGGCTCGGCCGCGAGGCGCTTACCAAGGGTGTGCAGTTGCGCATGAGCGAGGACATCATCGATGTCGATCTGTTCATCATCGTGGAATACGGCATTTCCATTGCCGCGGTGTGCAGCAACATCAACGAAACGGTGCGTTACAAAATGGAGAGCATGACGGGCGTGCGGGTGCGCCACGTCAACATCACCGTAGAGGGCATTCGGATTTGAAGCCCTCTTTTTGCGCATCGGGCCGGTGCGCCACATCGCAGCGAATTGGAGGCGTAGCATTTTGCCACACGCAAAGATAGATGGTTTGGTATTCAAAGAGATGGTGATCGCGGGGGCGGCCCTGCTGGAGCGGAACCGTGAGCTGATCGACGCGCTCAACGTGTTCCCGGTGCCCGACGGAGACACCGGAACCAACATGTCCCTCACCATGAAGTCCACGGTAAAAGAGATCGCCGGCAGCGACCAGGCCTCGGTTGCCCGGGTGGCCGAAGCCGTGGCCAAGGGGGCGCTCAAGGGAGCCCGGGGCAACTCCGGCGTGATCCTATCGCAGATATTCCGAGGATTTGCCCGTGGCCTGGAGGGCATCGACGTGCTGACCCCCGAGGCCTTTGCCCAGGCCCTGAAAGTGGGCGCGGAGACTGCCTACAAAGCCATGATGAAACCCAAGGAGGGCACGATCCTAACCGTGGCCCGGGTGATCGCCGAGGATGCGATCCGCCAGGCCCGGAAGGATCCCGATGATATGCTGGCCATGCTGGACGAGGTGTTGCGCAGTGGCGAGGCTATCCTCATCCGAACGCCGGAGATGCTGCCCGCCCTAAAACAAGCCGGTGTGGTGGATGCGGGCGGACAGGGCCTGCTTACGATCTATGCCGGATACCGGGCCATTTTGCGGGGCGAACGCATCGAGGATGCCGCCATCGAGGCCGCCGCCAGTTCTCCCTTTGCTTTTGAGGATGATCACGACTCCCTGGGCGAGATTGAATTTGCGTATTGTACGGAATTTTTGATCGAAAGCATGCAATCCACCATTACCGACAACGACATCGGCACCTTCCGCCGTCGCTTGGCCCGCATCGGCGACTGCGTGGTGGTGGTGGGGGACTTCTCCCTGGTAAAGGTGCATGTACATACCAACGACCCCGGCAAGGTGCTCCAATACGGGGTGGCCATGGGTGAGCTCACCGGCATTAAGATCGAGAACATGCTGGAGCAGCGGCGTGAGCGCCTGGCTATGCAAGGCAACGGGGCCCATGCCGATCAGTCCGATCAACCCGTGGCCGACTATGGCATGGTGGCCGTGTCGGTGGGCGAGGGG
>Ga0123356_10001639_pt1 | contig 24569 bp, 24 predicted proteins | sample TergutEmb28metaG_2_FD_92546 | JGI IMG/M metagenome (GOLD analysis project Ga0123356, IMG submission 92546) | Embiratermes neotenicus P3 segment gut microbial communities from Petit-Saut dam, French Guiana - Emb289 P3 | ecosystem: Host-associated > Arthropoda: Insects > Digestive system > Gut ...
GCGGAGACGGGTCCCTACGCGGTGGTTGCGCCCGGGGCGGGTACGGCCGCGCGGCGGGCGCTGACCGAGCAGTTGTTCGCGGCCCAGTACCCGAAGCTGGCCGGCTGGGTGCGGCGGCTGGTGGATGACGACGACACCGCGCACGAGATCGCCTCCGAAGCGTTCGTCCGGCTGCTGTCGAAGTGGACCGGCCCGGACAAGCTCGACAACCCGCAGAGCTACCTGTACATGATCGCCACCAACCTGGTCCGCGATCACTGGCGCAAGACCGAGCGGGAGCGGCGGGCGCTGCGCAGCGCCACCGCGGGCGCCGACCCCGAGCCGTATGCCGACCCCGCCTCCGACGTCGACGTGCGGGAGCTGCTGGCCGGGCTGCCCGCCAGGCTGCGCGACCCGTTCCTGCTGCACTACTACGCCGGGTTCGGCGTCCGGGAGATCGCCGTCCTGCTCAAGCGCCCCGAAGGCACCATCAAAGCCGACCTGTACCACGCACGAGCCCGGCTGAAGGAAGCACTCGCCGAGCGCGGGAGCATCACGGCTCCCGCCCAGCGGCGGCCGGCCGAGGACCCGGGCCGCGGCAGGCGCCGCGGCATGAGGAGGACGAATGCCAGCCGATGACGAGCGTGACCCGCTCGATCGCTGGCTGGACCAGCAGGTGCGGCCGTTGCCGCCGCCATCGGGCACGTTCGAGCTGATCACCAGGCGGGCACGGCGCCGTAAGCTCCGCAAGGTCGTAGTCACACTGGTGTCGGCGGCCGCCGTCGCCGCGGGGGTGGCCATCGCCGTGCCAGGGGGACTGCTGCTCAAGGTGAGCCCATCCCCGGTATCTGCCGGCTCGCTGGCCGGCACCGGGACGCAGACGCCGGGCAACGGCGGCACGCAGTCGCCGAATGGCACGGCGAGCCGTGACTCCACGTCGCCCGCCGCGACGGCGGGCTCGAGTAGCTCGGCCGGCTCGACCGCCCCGCTCACCGAGCCGTCCGGACCGGTACCGCCGAACTTCGCACCGACCTCGGTGACGTTCGTCTCCCCGACCATCGGCTGGGTGATCGGGCAGGCCGGGACGCCGGGAAAGTGCGCTAACAAGAACCCCGACATTTGCACCTCGATCGCACGGACCGACAACGCCGGCAAGACCTGGGAAGGCGAGCCCGCTCCGCGCACCACGGGGCCGAACGGGCCGGGCGGCGTCAGCGCCATCAGGTACCTCGACGGGGTGAACGGCTGGGCGTTCGGCCCGGAGCTGTGGGTCACGCATAACTCGGGAAGGAACTGGACCCAGGTGCTCACCAACGGGTACCGGGTCACCAACCTGGAGACCGCGGGTGACCGCGCCTTCGCGCTCTGGGCGCTTTGCCCGGGCTCCCAGTCCGGCCCGGCTGTGGCATCCGGGTGCACCAGCTACACGCTGATGTCCGCGGCGAAGGACAGCGACGCCTGGGCTCCGGTTGGCGGCCTGACCTCCGGCCTCACCGACCAGGGAACCCCCACGTCCGCGGTCCTCGAGCTGACCGGCAGCGTGGGTTACCTGCTGGCGCCGGACGGCACGCTGTACGCAGGGTCAGTTAGCGGCGGCCCTTGGCAGAAGGCGGGGACGGCACCCTGCCAGCCAGGTCCCGGCCAGGCTGACGGCGTGCCGTCGCACGCGTTCCTCGCCCTGCAGGACGCACAGCACCTGGCCGTCGCCTGTTACGGCTCAACAGTCCCGGGCGGCATCCAGGTGTCCACCTCCTCGGACGGCGGGCAGCTCTGGTCGCTGCAGTCACCTGGCGCGTGGTCGGGCATCACGAACCTCGGCACACCGGCCTCGCTGACCGCCACGTCGGCCGGGGCTCTCATCCTGGCGACTGGCACCGGCATGTACGTTCTGCCCGGTACCGGTCCGTCAGGCACCGGTCTTTCAAACACGGGGCAGTGGACGGCGAGCAACGCGACGGGGGCGGCTGCCCCGGCCGGCGGCTTCAGCTATGCCGGCATGACGACGGCTACCCAGGGCGTCGCGGTGCCGGCGGATACCGGCCTGCACGAGATCTTCCTGACCTACGACGGCGGCAAGACCTGGGCCCCGAGCACGCCGATCGAGCCAGGGCAGTGAGTCCGGGCTAGTCTTCCTCGTCGTCCAGGCCGAAGACGGTCGGGATCGCCGGATACCCACGGGACAGCTGGAGCGCATACGGGGGCAACTCGGCGAGCGCCGCCGCGTGCCGTGCCCGCGCCGCCGTCAGCGGCTCCCGCCCCACGATCTCGCCTCCACGGACGAGTGGCTGCAGCAGCACCCGGTCGGCAGGCCCGAGGTTCTCGGACGGGGTGAGCCAGATCCGCTCGGTCACCGCCTCGCCGGACGCGGAGCGCTCGCGCACCGCCCACTTGCGGCCACCGCGCCCCGGTTTGCCGACCGACCGCTTGGCGACGGGCCGGAGGGCGTCGTAGTCCAGCGGCTCACCCTCGGCCACCGGCCCGTCGGACCGCGCCACCAGCTTGTAGACGAGAGCTGCGGTGGGCGCGCCCGAGCCGGTGACAAGCGAGGTGCCCACCCCGTACCCGTCGACTGGCGCCACGGCGAGGCCGGCGATGGAGTACTCGTCCAGGTCCCCGGTGAGGATGATCCTGGTGGAGGTCGCGCCGAGTGAGTCGAGCAGCGACCGCACCGCGACCGCCAGCGCGGCCAGGTCGCCGCTGTCGATACGCACGGCGCCGAGCGACGGCCCGGCGGCCGAGACCGCGGCCCGCACCGCATGCTCCACGTTGAAGGTGTCGACGAGCAGCGTGGTTCCCGCCCCAAGGGAGGCCAGTTGCGCCTTGAATGCGTCGATCTCGCTGTCGTGCACGAGAGTGAACGCGTGCGCGGCGGTACCGCCTGACGGCACGCCGTACTCGAACCGCGCCTGCACGTTCGAGGTTGATGCGAACCCGGCGATGTAGGCGGCCCGCGCCGCGGCGACCGCCGCGGCCTCGTGCGTCCGCCGTGACCCCATCTCGATGAGCGGCCGCGCGGAGCCGCCGGGTCCGCCCGCCGCGGTCACCATCCGCGACGCCGCGGAGGCGATGGCACAGTCGTGGTTCAGTATGGACAGCACAACCGTCTCAAGCAGGACAGACTCCGCGAAAGTGCCTTCGACCACGAGGATCGGCGAGCCGGGGAAATAGATGTCTCCTTCGGCATATCCCCAGATGTTCCCGGAGAACCGATACGATGACAGGAACTGGATCGTGGCCTCGTCTACGATCTGGTTCTCCCGCAGGAACGACAGCTGAGCCGGCCCGAAGCGGAACCGCTCCACCGCATCGAGCAGCCGCCCGGTACCGGCGACGACGCCGTAGCGGCGGCCGTGCGGCAGGTGCCGGGCGAACACTTCGAAGACCGCGCGCCGCGACGCCGCGCCGCTGTGCAGGGCGGCCTGGAGCATGGTGAGTTCATAGTGGTCAGTCAGCAGCGCGGTACTACTGCGGTTCGCCGTATCGGTCACAGATGGAAGACTACGTACAGGGAGGTGCATACGAGTGAGCGTGGCACCCGCTGAGCTAGACCTGCCAAAGTCAGAGGACGAGATAACACCGGACAAGCCGTGGCTGACGCTCGTCTGGAACGATCCGGTCAACCTGATGTCCTATGTGACCTACGTCTTCGAGCATGTCTTTGGCTATCCCCGGCCGAAGGCGGAGAAGCTCATGCTCGATGTGCACCATAAGGGCAAGGCAGTGGTGGCAAGCGGTACCCGCGAGGCGATGGAGCGGAACGTCGAGGTGCTGCACGGCTACGGCCTGTGGGCGACGATCCGCCAGGACAAGTAAGCGGATGGAGATGTTCCGGCCTACGAGGGATGGCGGCGCCAGCGTTCGGCTGTCGGCCGGCGAGGCGACCCTGCTGCGCACCCTCGTGGTCCCCATCATGGAACTGCTCGACGACCAGGAGCGCCCGGGACCGTCGCGCTCAGCCACTACCGCTGCGACTGGCGGGCAGGCAGACGGGGGACCGGCCGAGGGCGGCGACCTCTTCGATGACCTGGAAAAGCTGTTCAGCGAGCCCGCTGCACAGCCGCCGGCCACGCCGCAGGACCCGGTGCTCGCCCGGCTGCTGCCCGACGGCTACCGTGACGACCCTGAGGCGGCAGGCGAGTTCCGCCGGTACACCGAGTCGTCGCTGCGAGAGGCCAAGAAGTACTTCGCGCTTACCCTGCTGGAAACGCTCCCGCCAAGCGGCGGCAAGATCAAGCTCACCGGCGACCAGGCCAGAGACTGGCTGCGGGCGCTGAATGACATCCGGCTGATGTTCGGTGTCCGGCTTGAGGTGACCGAGGACTTCGAGGAGCAGCTCGCGGCTCTCGACCCGAGGGATCCCCGGGTGGCCGCGTTCGAGGTATACGGGTGGCTCGGCGCGGTGCAGGAGTCGCTGGTCCGGGCGCTCGCACGGTAACCTCACCACGTGCAGTCATCTCCCGGGGGGACGACCCCCCGTACCCCCCGCTGCATGCCCGGTGAGCGGGAAGGCCATCGGGCATGCTGACGATCTCGCGCGCTCTTTACGACAAGATCATCGAACACGCCCGTAAGGACCACCCCGACGAGGCCTGCGGCGTGCTCGCGGGGGCGATCGGAAGCGGCGAGCCGGCCAGGTTCATCCCGATGCAGAACGCCGAGCGGTCGCCCACGTTCTACCGCTTCGATTCCCTGGAACAGCTGCGGGTCTGGCGCGAGATGGACGACAACGACGAAGAGGCCGTGGTGATCTACCATTCGCACACGGCGACGCAGGCCTACCCCTCGCGTACCGACATCTCCTACGCGAGCGAGCCGCAGGCCCATTACGTCCTAGTATCTACCCGGGACGAGTCGGAGACCGAGTTCCGTTCCTACCGGATCGTCGACGGCGAGGTCACCGAAGAACCTGTCACCGTGGCGGAATGAAGGGCCCGGCACGCGGGTTTCTTCCCAAGGCATATGAAGTTCACCGAGGAGCATTGACACATGGCCATTGAGGTTCGCATTCCCACGATCCTGCGCACGTACACCGGCGGCGCCAAGTCGGTCGAGGGTGCCGGCGCCACGCTGGATGAGCTGCTCACTAACCTGGACACCGCCCACGGCGGCCTGCGCGAGCGGCTGGTTGACGGCGAGAAGCTGCGCCGTTTCGTCAACGTCTACCTCAACGACGAGGATGTTCGTTTCCTGGGCGGCCTGGAGACCCCGGTCAAGGATGGGGACACGGTGACGGTCCTGCCGGCGGTCGCTGGCGGCTCGTTCTAAGAGACCTATCTCGAACGGACCGTTGCGATGCGTTACGAGTCACTGCTTGCCTCCGTCGGCAACACGCCCATGGTGGGGTTGCCGCGGCTATCCCCGTCCGACGACGTCAGGCTCTGGGCCAAGCTTGAGGACCGTAACCCGACGGGGTCCGTGAAGGATCGCGCGGCCTTCTTCATGATCGAGCAGGCGGAGAAGGAGGGACTGCTCCGCCCGGGGTCGACGATTCTCGAGCCGACTTCGGGCAACACCGGCATCTCGCTGGCCATGGTCGCGAAGCTCCGTGGTTATCAGCTCATCGTGGTGATGCCGGAGAACACGAGCGAGGAGCGCCGGCAGATCCTGCGCATGTACGGAGCGGAGATCTTCACCTCTCCGGCGGCGGGCGGCTCGAACGAGGCGGTCCGGGTGGCGAAGCGGCTGGCCGCCGAGCACCCGGACTGGGTGATGCTCTACCAGTACGGCAACGAGGCGAACGCCCGCGCGCACTACGAGACGACCGGCCCGGAGATTGTCGCCGACCTGCCATCGGTCACGCACTTCGTGGCCGGCCTCGGCACGACGGGCACCCTGATGGGCACCGGAAGGTTCCTGCGCGAGCGCGTTCCGGACGTGAAGATCGTGGCGGCCGAGCCGAGATACGGCGAGCTCGTCTACGGCCTGCGGAACGTGGACGAGGGGTTCGTCCCTGAGCTTTACGACGAGTCGGTACTGACCACGCGCTTCTCGGTGTCGTCGGAGGACGCGCTGCGGCGTACCCGTGATCTGCTCTCCAAGGAGGGCATTTTCGCTGGCATCTCGGCGGGCTGCGCGCTGCACGCGGGTCTGGCGATGGCGGCGCAGGCGGTAAAGGCCAAGGAGCGCGCCGACATCGTGGTGCTGGTGGCCGACGGCGGGTGGAAGTACCTGTCGACCGGCGCCTACAGTGGGACCCTAGACGAGGCGGAGCAACGGCTCGAGGGCCAGCTCTGGGCCTAGCGCAATGCAGCTAGCGGTATAGGTTCACCGGCCTCGCCGGGGGCAGAATGTCTGCCATGCGCCTTACCGTGGTGGGCTGTTCCGGAAGTTTCCCGGGGCCGGATAGCGCGGCTTCCTGCTATCTGCTTGAGGCGGACGGCTTCCGCATGGTGATCGACTTTGGCAACGGATCACTCGGGGCGCTGCAGAAGCACGCCGGGCTTTTCGACATCGACGCTGTATGCCTGAGCCACCTGCACGCCGATCACTGCGTCGACCTGTACTCGTACTCGATTGCCCGGACCTACGCCCCGGCCGGCCCGCAGCCGCCAATCCCCGTTTACGGGCCTGCGGGTACGGCCGACCGGATCAGCCTGATTCACGGTCCGCAGGGTGACGACGGCCTGGCCACGCGGCGGTTCTCCTTCGAGACCCTGCAGCCGGGAAAGCTCGAGATCGGCCCGTTCGCAGTTGAGCTCACGCACATGAATCACCCGGTGGAAACGTTCGGATTCCGGTTTACCCACGGCGGCCGGACGCTGGCCTACACCGGCGACACGGGCGCGACCGACGCGGTGGGCGACGTGGCAGCCGGCGCGGATGTGTTCTTGTCAGAGGCCGCGTTCCTCGAGGGACCGGACCTGCCCCCCGACCTGCACCTGACCGCCCGCGAGGCGGCTGCCTACGCGAGCCGCGCGGACGCCGGCCGGCTGGTGCTCACCCACCTCCAGCCGTGGAACCCCCCGGATGCGGCCCGCGAGGAGGCTGCGTCCGCATTCTCCGGCGCGATAGACGTTGCGGCAGCCAGCCAGGTCATCCACCTCTGACCCGCGTCTGCCGGCCCGCGCCGATAGGGTGGGCGCATGACTCGTCCAGATGGAAGGGCCGCGGACGCGCTGCGGCCGGTGCGGTTCACCCGGGGCTGGCTCGACCACGCCGAGGGGTCAGTGCTCGTCGAGTTCGGCAAGACCCGGGTGCTGTGCGCGGCGAGCGTCGCCGAGGAGGTGCCGCGCTGGCGGCGGGGGAGCGGGCTCGGCTGGGTAACCGCCGAGTATGCGATGCTGCCTCGGGCGACGAACACCCGTGGTGACCGTGAGTCGGTCAAGGGGAGGCTGAGCGGCCGGACTCAGGAGATCTCCCGGCTCGTCGGCCGGTCACTGCGCGCCTGCGTCGACTACAAGGCACTGGGTGAGAACACGATCGTCATCGACTGCGACGTGCTGCAGGCCGACGGCGGCACCAGGACCGCCGCCGTGACCGGGGGCTTTGTGGCCCTCGCGGACGCGATTGACTGGCTGCGCAAGCGCGGCAAGCTGAAGGGCAGCCCGCTTGTCTCGACAGTTGCCGCGGTTTCCGTCGGGATCGTCGACGGGCAGCCGCGCCTCGACCTGTGTTACGAGGAAGACTCGGCCGCCGAGACGGACATGAACGTGGTCTGCACCGGGACCGGCGATTTCGTGGAGATTCAGGGCACGGCGGAGGGGCAGCCATTCTCCCGGGCAATGCTCGGCGACCTGCTCGACCTGGCCACGGCCGGCTGCGCCGAACTCTCCCGGCTGCAGACAGAGGCCTTGGGTGGCTGATGTAACCCGGGTGGTCCTTGCCACCCGGAACGCGCACAAGGTTGCCGAGCTGAACCGCATCCTCGTGGCGGCGGGCTTCGCCGGCGAGCTAGTCGGCCTCGATGCGTACCCGGACGCCCCGGACGTCCCGGAAACGGGCAGCACGTTCGCCGACAACGCCTTGCTGAAGGCGCGTGCGATCGCGGCGTTCACCGGCCTCCCCGCGGTCGCCGACGACTCGGGCCTGGCGGTTGACGCCCTGCACGGCATGCCGGGCATTCTGTCGGCCCGCTGGTCGGGAAGGCACGGCGACGATGTGGCGAACCTGGAGCTCGTCCTCGGCCAGCTGGCGGACGTGGAACAGCGCGGCGCTGCCTTCGTCTGCGCCGCCGCCCTAGTTGCGATTGGCGCGTCAGCCCGCGAGTGGACGGTCACCGGTGTCCTGCCCGGGTCACTGACTCGTGCTCCCCGGGGCGCTAACGGCTTCGGTTACGACCCCATCTTCGTCCCGGCCGGCCTCACCGCCACCACGGCTGAGCTCTCCCCGGCGGAGAAGGATGCGATCAGTCACCGTGGCCGTGCCTTCCGCGCCCTGGCCCCGCTGATCGCGCACCTCTAGGATCCGGCCTGCGCAAGTTGCTGCCGCCGGGTGAGGGATTCCGTTACTCCGGGTAAGTACTGTGCTGAGCCCCCTGTCATTGCCGTGGCCGCCCCGGGGCGGATGCGGCCCAAGTACGGGGGGCCCATGGCCGGTCTTGGCGGCCTGCCGCGCATCATGCCCATGCTCGCCACCCCGGCCCGCGAGGTGCCCGCCGATCCGGATGACTGGGGTGCCGAAGCGAAGTGGGACGGTGCCCGCGGCATCGCCTACGTGAGCGGTGGCGAGGCCGTGATCCTCGGCCGAAGCGGCCAGGACGTCACGAGCAGCTACCCCGAGCTCGCCGCGGACCTGGTCAAGGCGGCGGGGCGCCGGTCGCTGGTCCTGGACGGCGAGGTCACCGCGTTCGCCGCCGATCGGCCGAGTTTCGCCTTGCTGCAGCGCAGGCTGCACGTCACCCAGCCCGCCCCCGCCCTGGTTGCCGCCGTCCCCGTGACGTACATCGCGTTCGACCTGCTCTACCAGGCGGGCCGGTCCCTGCTGCGCAACCCCTACGCTCAGCGCCGCGCCATGCTCGACAACCTTGGCCTGGCCGCCGCTCATATCGCTGTCCCGCCCGCCTTCCCCGGCCAGGCGGGCGCCCTCACCGCTGCCAGCCGTCAGCTGGGCCTTGAAGGCGTTGTCCTGAAACGGCTCGCTTCCCGCTACCATCCGGGCCAGCGCACCAGCGACTGGCTGAAGATCCGCCATCTCACCACGGCGGACATCGTCATCGGCGGCTGGCTTCCCGGCACGGGGCGGCGATCCGTGCTCGCCGGATCGGTCCTGGCCGGCCACCCGGGACCGGCCGGACTCGGCTACCTCGGTGCCGTCGGTTCCGGTTTCACCGAGGCCGAGCTCCGCGATCTGACCGCGCGGCTCCGTGAGCTCGAACAGCCCGCTTCGCCGTTCGGCACACCCGTCCCGCCCGACATCGCCCGGCGCGCGCACTGGACCCGCCCTGTCCTCGCCGCTGAGGTCACCTATACCGAGATCACTCCAGACGGCCGGATGCGGCACCCCGTCTGGCGCGGCCTTCGTCCCGCCTAGCCCGCCTTATGAGGTGCCGATCGAACCGAGGCTGGCGGCGGAGACCGTGTATACCTGGCTGGCTGGCGGCGCGGTGATGTTGACCGGCTGGTTGACGCTGGTCACCGTGGTGGTGAAGGATTCGCTGAACGTGCTTGAGGCCACCTCGGTGATGTCTTTCCGGACGATGTGCTGCGCGTCGATCCAGACGGTGAACCTGGCAGTGCTTGAGTCAAGGCCGGCTTGCTTGAACGCCGAGCTGACCGAGCTCCGCACGCTGGCGGGCAGCTTGCCGATCGCGGTTGTCAGCGCGTAGCTGCCGGTGTACTCGGTGACCGGGACGCCGCCCACGGTTCCGGTGCCGGCCTTCTTTACGTCCGTCGCCCCGGCGAGCAACTGCGTCATGGTAAGCGGGTTCGACGTGTCGGACTGGCTGAACAGCGCGCCAAAGTTAAGCCCTGAGCTGCTCGACATCGAGGAGACGGGCAGCCCGAGCCACTGCTTGTCCGTGTGCAGCATCGTGGTGAGCGCGGCCAGCTTCACGTAGAGCTCCTTCGACGTGATGATCTCGCTCATCCCGCCTGGCAGCGGAGACCCCGCCGCCTTCAGCGTGGAGAAGGTGAACTCGGCGAGCGGCGTTGGGTGCACTACCTCGCTCACCGTCCCCCCCACTGTGACCGACTGAGCGCCCGTGCTGGCGCCCTTCGTTGTGAGGTCCATATTGACCGTCGCGGTGAAGGAGTTAACCTCGCTCGCCGTGGATGCCGCCAGCTGAACCTCCTGTACCGGGGTCCTCAACTCCGGCTGTGCCGTGCTTGCACTGGTCCCGCTCGAGCACCCCGCGGCCGCCAGGGCAAGGATGCCGATCACCGCGGTTGCCGCACGCTTGCAGCCAGTGCCTATCAGCCACTCGCCCACCCGTGCCTCCCGTCCGCCCCACTCCCGGGCTATGTCGTCCCTGCTCCCGAACGCAAACCTATGTAGCGCCTGCGGACACTGCAAGGATCATCGCGTCGCCGTCGGCGCCGGATGCGATAACGTGAGCTGTCCGGAACTGGTTTCGGGAACAGGAGGCACGCGGTGACCGGAGTACGGCTGTCGCCCGGCGACGAGGCACCGGACTTCACCCTGCCCGACGCCGATGGCAACCCCGTATCGCTGTCGGCGTTGCGTGGCCAGCGGGTGATCGTCTACTTTTACCCGGCCGCGATGACCCCCGGCTGCACGAAGGAGGCCTGCGACTTCACCGCCGCAATGCCGGACTTCTCCAAGACCGGCCTGGCCGTGCTCGGAATCTCCCCGGACGCCCCGGCGAAACTCGCGAAGTTCCGGGAGAAGGAGCACATCACCTTCCCGCTGCTGTCCGACCCGGACAAGCAGGTCCTGGTCGCTTACGGCGCGTACGGCGAGAAGATGAACTACGGCAAGACGATCATGGGCGTGATCCGCTCGACGTTCGTCGTCGGCGCCGACGGCAAGATAGAGAAAGCCCAGTACGCGGTCAAGGCCACTGGGCACGTCGAACGCTTGAGGAAAGATCTGGGGTTGTAAGCAGCAAACGCGCGGGCGTGGCGGAATGGCAGACGCGGCAGGTTTAGGTCCTGTTGGTGGAAACACCGTGGGGGTTCAAGTCCCTTCGCCCGCACTCAAGTCCGGTCGTTGCGATGCCGGTGAGAGCATCGCGACCTTTATGTTTTCCATGTCGCGCAGCGAGGCCTTTCACCTGGCTGGATTCCGATTCACTCTGGTATCGGATGTCTTAGCCAGCGGAGGTCTCCTGATGTCACACGTCAATATCGTCGCCGCTAATCCCAGCACCCCCACGTGGATCAACGTGAAGGCCTCCCCGTACAACGCCGCGGGCAACGGATCGACGGACGACACCGCCGCGATCCAGGCGGCCGTGAACGCGCTCGCAGCCGCAGGCGGCGGCGTTCTGTACATCCCGCCCGGGAACTACAAGGTGACTTCTACGATCACCTGGACGGCGAACAAGAGCCTGCGCATCCTCGGCGACGGCGCGAATGCCACGTCGATCCAACGGGCGTCAGCCGCCTCGCCGTTCCACACATTCGATGTGCGAAACGTCACGGGCGGCGGTGTCGAAGTCGAGCACCTGAACATCCTCAACACCGTGAATGCGGGCGCATTCAGCGACGATCAGGTCGGACTGTACTTCGCCGCGTGCAACCGGGTGCGGCTCTACGGTCTCCAGATCAACTCGTCCGCCAACCGCGTGAACATAGCCACCGAGTTCTCGAATTGCAACGAGGTGTCAGTCATCGCGTGTGACCTGCGCGGCTACGTGAACGCAATCCTGTCCACCGGGAACACGGCCGTTTTCGACGTGGTGGCCACGACCACGGCGACGAACAGCGGGTCCGGTGTGCCGACGTCAGGGAACGTCGCTCTAACCGTGTCCGGGGGAACCTTGCACCTGACGAACGTGGTTACCAACGGCGGCGACCACGGCTTGGTGCTGCTGTCCGGCACGGGTGCCACGCCCGGATTCGTCTATGTCCACGACTTCGAGGTCAACAACTGCCACGGTGACGCGGTCGACCTGAACACCGGCGCCGAGTGCTGGTTCGAACAGCTGTGGTGCTCCAACCAGTCGATCTCCAACAGCGAGGCCGCTTACCACGGCGTCAACGTGGGATCAAGTTTCGACGGCTGGGTCGTGTTCGACAACTGCGTTTTCCAGCACTACAGCGGGCACGGGATCTGGATCCAGGGCGGCCGGTCCTACTGGATCACCAACAGCTCGTTCTCCGGCTGCTGCGGCAACGCGGCCGACACCTACGACGACATCCACGTCGGCGGCACCACGTCCTACGTGACCATCAACGGGAACCACTTCGACGTCGAGCCGTTCAACTCGATGACCCCGCCCCGGTCGGCCGTCTACACCGAGTCCGGAACGGCCTCGGTGCTCCTCGACGGCAACACTTTCGCCAGCTCCGGCTACGGCACGCAGACCGTACTGGATGTCGGCGGGGCGATCACCTATGGCGGCAACAGCGGCTACGGCGGCACCGTGTCACTCAGCCAGAGCGACGTCACCTCCTACACGGTCACGGCGGCGTCGTTCACGCAGGCGTCAAGGACGTGGCCGATCCCCGCCTACGACGGCAAAATCGGCACCGTCTACCGGCTCACCACCGCGGGCAACGGCAGGCAGGGCTCGACACAGGAGACATTCTCCGCGCAGGCGGCCGTGTTTGGCACGACCGCAGTGCCCCGAGGATTCGTTTCCGCAATCGTCGGCGCCTCCGGCGCTTTCGCCTGGCGCTCCGTCATCGAGGTCGAGATCCTCAGCACCGGATCGTCGGGGTCGGCACTAGTCACGACCACGTTCTACATGTCGCAGGGCACCACAGGCGCCGGGGCGAGCAGCGCGAGCAACAGCAGCGTTTGCGTCGGCACGCAAACCATCACCGGAATCAACACCACCTCGGCGACCACCCTTGGCCTGCAGCTCGAGTGGGGCGCCACCACCGGGTCGCCGACGGCCACCAGTACCCGGTCACTGTTCGAGCGGCTCGGCCCCTGAAGCCGTTCCCGTGGGGGTTCACGTCCCTTCGCCCGCACTGGTACGAGGCCTGGCGAAGAGGCGCTCTATCGCCGGAGCGTTGTCTGGGTCGGATAGCAGCAGCACTTCGTCGCCTGCTCGCAAAGTTGTGTCGCCAGGCGCGGTGATCAAGTTGCCTTCCCTGATGACCATGCTCACCCAGACGTCTTCGCCGCAAGGGAGTTCGCTGACTGCTACGCCTTCGGCGGCGGAGCCAGCTGTGACCTGGTAACGGTGCAGGGTCTCCTGCTCTTCGCTGAATCGGACGCCGACTGACCATGGTTCTGGCTCTACGCTCCGCAGCGGGATCCCAAGCCAGTGCGCCAGCGAGGGCACTAGGCCGCCCTGCACGGTCACGGAGAACCCGACGATAACGAAGATGATCTGGTAGGCGCGGGTGGCGCCGGCCGTGCCCGAGTCGACGATCTCCATGCCGAGCAGAATCGGGACCGCGCCCTTGAGGCCGGTCCAGAGGAAGAAGACTCGTTCCCGCACCGACAGGCTGACCGGGAGCAAGACCAGGCCGCCGAGCACAGGGCGGATCACGAAAGCGAGCAGTGCCGCGAGGGCGAGCCCATCCGCCCAGGCGGAGGCGTTCGCCAACTGCGATAGCCGCATGGTCAGCCCGAGCATGACGAACGCCACGATCTCCGCCAGGCTGGCAAGCGAGGAGTGGAACCGCTTGATCTCGCGCTTGTAGGGGGCATCGGCGTCGCCTATGACGATGCCCGTCACGAGAACGGCGAGGAATCCGGACCCCTGAGCGACCGTGGCGACACCGAAAATCACCAGCACGCTGGCCAGCACCCGGGGTGAATAAAGCCCCTCGCTCGGCAGTGGCACCCTGCGCATGAAGGCCAGCAGCGCGAACCCGCCAGCCAGGCCGACGGCGCTACCTACGGCCATCTGGACCGCGAACTCCTCGATGACGTGCGCTACGGTGGCTCCCACGCTGCCGTGCGCCGCCAGTAGCGCCGAGAGCAGCGCGATGCCGACGGGGTCGTTCGCGCCCGATTCCCCTTCGAGCAGTACCCCGGTCCGCCCGGCGATCTCCCTGCGGCCGAAGACCGAGAAGACCACAGCGGGGTCGGTAGCGGCGACGGCGGTGCCGACAAGCAGGGCGAGCCGCCAGTCCATCCCGGCGACGTACCGCGCGGCAAGGGCGGTACCCGCCGCGGTGACCAGGGTTCCCGCGACCCCGGTCCAGACGATGGCTTTGGCCGCGCCGCGGAACCGCCGCCAGCCGATGTGCATGCCGCCGTCAAACAAGATGATGGCGAGCGCCACGGTGACGGTGCGCTCTACCGTGGTCTGCCGTAGTGTCGTCGCCGCTGGCCACAGTTGCGCCGCGATCACCGCTGCGACGAGGAAGAAGGCGGGGGCAGGCACCCGCAATCGCGCGCTGAGCCGGTTGGACAGGACCGCCGCGGTCCCTGCCAGGCCGACCACGAGCACGATCAGGCCGAACTGGGTGGCCTCGTTCATCGGGGCCCGGTCATCGGGAGGTCCTCACACTTCCCGGACTTTACCGGTATCCGACGGAACTGCTGCCCCCGCGCTCGCGGAGACAGGCCCCGCTCAGGAGCCCGACGAGGAGAACTGGGAGAAGTTGAAGAAGGACTTGGGAAGCAGCATGCTCGACACGTTGAACTGCTGCTTCAGCAGGCCGAACTGGAACATGACGTTCGCGACGCGCTGGATCCGGGTCTGGTCGATGCCGATCGGGTAGGTGTCGAGCGCCATCACGGCGGCGATGCCGGGCGTCACCTGGCCGTTCTGCGGGCCGTTCAGCGCCTCAAACGACTGCTCGACGGCGGCGCGGTCGGTGTCCGCGATCTCCTGGCCGGCCTCAAGTGCGGCGAGGAACCGCTTCAGCGTGTTCGGGTTCTGCGCCGCCCACTGCTTCGTGACCACGTAGCCTTCGATCGGGAAGTCCGAGGTCGCGCCTTGGTTGAGGTCGGCGAGCGGGACCGCGCCGAGCTGCTGCTCGGCCTGGCTGGCAAACGGCTCTGGCATGGTGGCAGCCGCGATCTTCCCGTCCTGGAGGTCCTGAGCCATTTCGGGGAACGGGATGGCCCCGCCGTCGGCTGCGAATGCCGGGTCGGAAGCGGATGGGAACTGCACGGCCTGGGGGTTCACGCCGTTCTCTGCGAGCACCGACACGTCAAGCAGGTAGTCGATGTTGCCCGGCGCGTTCACGCCGAGCATCTGGCCCTTGAGCTGCGACAGATTCTTGATCTTCGACCCCGGCATGGTGAAGATCACCTGCGCGCCCTGCTGCATGATCGAGCCCTCGGCGATCAGCTCGATCGGCTGGTGGTCGATCGCCGCTTCGTTGACGTACGAGACGTAGTTACCGGCGGAGATGTCCAGCTTGCCTTGGAGCTGCTGAGCCACCGCGGTCTCCGAGCTCACCGCGGGGGTGTACTTGACAGTCAGCCCCTCCTTGGCGAACAGCCCCTCGTGCAGCGCGATGAAGAACCCGGCCGAGTCCATGGCGGGCACCACGCCGACGTTCAGCGTGGTCTTCTCCGCCGGACCGAAGCTCGTGGGCAGGGAGCTCATGACCGAGGCGCTGCTGCTGCTGCTGGTGGTGGTGCCAGCGGAGCAGCCAGCCGTCAATGCGGCGACGGCCGTCAGCGCTGCCGCCGCGGAGACCACCCGTCCCCACTTACCCTTGCCGGTCACTGGAACCCCTTACCTGAGCTCGACACATGTCACACCCGTGCCCAGGAAGGATAAACCAGTATCAATACAGGAATCGGCCAGTTACGGAAAATCGGACAAGTCGGCTACCTGTCCCACCAGTCCCAGCGACCTGGCTACCCGCCACTCCCCATGCTCACCATGCCAGGCTCCGGCTGGATCATGCTGCTGATGTCGAACTGCTTCTTGATCACACCGGTCTCGAACATGGCATCGGGCACCCGCTGCATCACGGGGACGTCCATGACCAACGGGTAGGTGTCGAGTGTCATGGTCGCGGCGATCACCTTCGTAGCTGCGACTCCGTTTTTCAGCAGTGCAGCCTCTACCGCCGCGTGGTCGGTGTCCGCGATCTGCTGGCCCTGCTGGAACGCGCGCAGGAAGGCCGCGACCGTATTGGGGTGGTTCTTCACCCACGTGTCGTTCCCGACGATCGTGCCAATCGGGAAGGCCTGAAGCGAGCCCTGGTCAAAGTCGGCGAGCTGAACCGCACCATACTGCTCTTCGGCGTCGGTGCCGAACGGTTCGGGCAGCCAGGCTGCGTCGACCTTGTGCTGGTCAAGCTTCGCGGGCATGAGTGGCAGGACCGGGACGATGACTTGCTTGATGTCGCCCAGTTTGAGGCCGTTCGCCGTGAGCAGCGAGCCGAGGAATACCTGCCCGATGTTGTTCGGCGAGTTGATGCCGACCGTAGCGTGATCCCTCGCCAGGTCCGCCACCGTCTTGTAGGGCGAGTTCGGCATGACGTATAGCGCCTGGTTGCCGGTCTGCATCTGCGACGTGTCCGCGATCATCCGCATGTTGATCGGCTTGCCGCCGAAACTGCCCGCCATCTGCGCGAGGATGAAGGAGACGTAGTTCCCCTCAACGAGCTGGACTTGGTTGTCCTGCAGGGCGGTCATGCCGAACTCGCCGCCGTTGATCGTCTTGATTATGACGTCAAGGCCCTGCTGCTTGAAGAGGCCGTCGTCCTGGGCGATGTAGAGACCCGCCGCGTCCGCCGTCGGCACCGCGTCGAGCACGATCTGGGATACCTCGGGCGGCGGTCCGGATGATGTCGTCGCGCTGCCACTGCCGCCGGAACACCCCGCGAGAGCGACAACGGGAAGGGCAACAGCCAGGCAATATATAAGCTTATTGATGTGCCGCATCGACGAACCCCTTACTCAGTTACGGCAAAGGGTAATCAAAGCGGACAGCTTGCCGCCGGAACTTTACGACTTATGGGCGCAGAATCTCGCCTCTTCGGACACCCGCACTAAATCGATTTTCATCAATATATCTGGACCGGCGGGACCGTATTGACAAGAGTGATTATAGAGACGCATGTTGCATCAGTTACATTTATGCCGGAGGTCTCCTGTGGTCTTCGAGGAGACGATCGCAGCGGCGCCCGGGAGGCGCAGAGCACCGCAGACGTGGGGGTTCTGAGGGGTCGTTCGCCAGGGCTAGTAGAGTTTCGGACATGGCTGAGACCGACACCAAGACGGGCGAGCTTGAGACGACCACAATGCCGCCGAAGGCGCTGGTCGGCGAGATCGAGCGCACCCGTGCCAACCTTGCCCGGACCATCGACGAGATCGCCGACCGGGTGTCCCCGGCTAACGTCGCACGCCGCGCTTCGGACCAGGTCAAGGGGCGGCTCAGCCAAGTCGACCCGCTGGTCGGCGGCGCGGTCGCTCTCGCCGCCGTTAGCCTCACCTGCTACCTGATCTGGCGCCGCGTCCGGAAGTAGCCCGGGCTCACCCAGCGGACTGGGTGAGCTCCTCGTACTCGGCCGGGGAGAGCAGCCCAGTCGGCTCGCCGCCATTCGCCACCCGGACCCGGAACATCCAGCCCAACCCGTAGGGCTCGGCGTTGATCAGCCCCGGGTCGTCGTCGAGTTCCTCGTTGACCTCGACGACCTCGCCGTCCACTGGGGAGTACAGCTCGCTCACCGACTTCGTTGACTCCACCTCGCCGCACGGCTCCCCGGCGGTGACCGTCGCCCCGACCTCCGGCAGCGACACGTACACCACGTCGCCGAGCGCCTGCGTCGCGTAAGCGGTGATTCCGACCGAGGCGACCTGGCCGTCGATCGACACCCACTCGTGCTCCTGCGTGTACCGCAGCTCTGCGGGAACGCTCATCGTCCCTTTCTCCTGTCATAAAACGGCAGCTCTGTCTGCTCGGCGGGTTCTGTGTTGCCCCGGACATCGATCCCGAACGGGCCACTTGCCCGGGCCTGCACGTACGCCATCGCGATAGGCACGCCAAGTGTCGGGGACGGGGCGCCGCTCGTCACCACGCCGACGCGAGCCGTCCCGGCGAACACCGGGTAGCCATGTCTCGGGACCCGCCGCGATCTGGCGACGAGCCCGATCAGCATCTGCCGCGGGCCTTCCTCCGCCCGCGCTGCGAGCGCCTCCCTGCCTACGAAGTCGGCTGGCTTGTCCAGCCGGACGACGCGCCCGAGCCCTGCGTCGTATGGCGTGACGTCCGGGCCGAGCTCGTTGCCGTAGAGCGGCATGCCGGCTTCCAGCCTGAGCGTATCGCGGGCCGCCAGACCGGCCGGCGCTACCCCGGATGTCCCATCCGCACCCGCCGACAGAGCAGTCCAGATCTGCTCACAGTCATCGGCAGCGCACATGATCTCGAAACCATCTTCACCCGTGTACCCGGTCCGGGCGACCCACGCCAGGCACCCGGCCACCGTCGCGTAGCCGCCGGCGTAGTAGCGCAAGTCCGCCAGCGGAAGTTCGGTATGGCGAGACAGAATGCCCGGAGCGTTCGGACCCTGTATGGAGATCAGCCCGCTGAACCCGGACTTGTCCGTGACTTCCGCGCCCTCGCCAGACCTCTTGCTCAGCTCGGCCGCCCGCTCGGTGAGTTCCGCGACGACCACGGCGGTATTAGCCGCGTTGGCGACGACCAGGAACAGCTCGTCCGCCTGCCGGTAGACGACCAGGTCATCGAGTATCCCGCCGTCCGGCGCGCAGAGCATCGTGTACCTGGCGCGGCCGACCGCGAGCGCGGACGGCCAGCCGCAGACCGCGTAGTCGAGCGCCTCGCCCGCGCCGGGACCGGTCACCGCGATCTGACCCATGTGGCAGAGGTCGAACAGCCCGGCGTCGGTGCGGACCGCGCGGTGCTCGGCGGTCTCGCTGCCGTACCGCAGCGGCATCCGCCAGCCGGCGAACTCGGTCATGGTCGCGCCGAGCCGCTCATGCAGCCCTAGCAGCGGAGTGTCACGAACGGTTGACGTCACGCGCCCGATCCTAGCGGTGTATGACTGAGACATGACGGTCCTCACTCCTGAGCAGGTGACGGCGGAGCTTACGGCCACCACTGGATGGCAGCTCGATGACGGGCGGCTGACCCGGACGGTGACCAGAAAGGACTTCCGGGACGCGCTGCTGTTCGTAAACGCGGTCGGCTTTCTCGCCGAGCGCGCCAATCATCACCCGGACATCGCGATCGCGTGGAATGCCGTAACGCTGACCCTGATCAGCCACTCGGCAGGCGGGCTCACCGAGAAGGACTTCGCGCTCGCCCGCGAGCTCAGCGAGCTGATATAGACCGCCCGAGCCCGGTCACCGATGGGGAACCATCCGGGGGCTTACGAATTACTTAGCGGAAATTCTGGTTAAAATTTCCCAACTGGTCACCGGGGAGACATTCTTCGCTTTCATCGCCGCGTGTCATGGTGACCCGCGGGAGGTGCTTCATGAAACGAAGCATGAGAGCGCAGTCGCTCAGGCGCGTCACAGTAATCACTGGGGTCGCTGCACTAGTGGCGGGTATCGGCACCGCCGTGGCTATCGGCCCGGTCCAGGCCGCGCCGGCTACCGGGGCAAAGACGGCCGTTAATACGGCAAAAACGGACTCTGGCAATTCCTGCAACTTGGGTAACGGCGTCAAGCACGTTGTCCAGATTACGTTTGACAACGTGCATTTCTTCCGGGATAACCCAAATGTCCCGTCTGACCTGCAGCTCATGCCGAACCTGCTGAACTTCTTCGAGGACAACGGCACGTTCCTGTCCAACAACCACACCCCGCTGATCGCGCACACCGCCGACGACATCCTTACGACGTACACCGGCCTGTACGGCGACCGCCAGGGTATGCCGATCGCCAACGACTACGAGGTCTACCAGACCAACGGGACCGGCGGGAGCTTCGGCACCACCGACAACGCGGGCTCGTTCGCCTACTGGACCGACCCGGTTTACGACACCTCGGCGACGGCGACTGACACGAACCCGAACATGGTCTACTCGCCGGTCCCGCCGGCCACCGCCAAGACCCCGGTCACCCCGGACACGACCACCCCCGCCCCGTGGGTGCCGTTCACCCGGGCCGGCTGCAACGTCGGTGAGATCGGAACCGCGAACGCCGAACTCGAGAACACCGCCGTGGACATCCCCAAGGTCTTCGGCGTCGGCTCGCCGGAAGACCAGCAGCTGATCAACGACCCGGACTCCTTCAAGGATCAGGAGACCAACGACTACGTGGGCCTCGGCGTGCACTGCGCCAAGGGCAGCTCGTTCTGCGCGGACGCCACCGCGGTCAAGTACGGCCAGACCACGCCAACCAGCACCGCGGTCGCCGACACGCTGCCCGACGAGCCTGGCGGCTACAACGGTTACCAAGCGCTGTTCGGCCAGAAGTACCTCGGACCGCAGCTCGGCACCGGCAACTCCGGCCTCACGCACAACGGCTACCAGGTCACCAACGCCGCGGGCAATCTCGTCGACGAGAACGGCAACCAGATCGACGGCGCCTTCACATCCACCCCAGGCTTCCCCGGCTACTCCACCATCAATGCGTCGCAGTCGCTGGCGTACGCGGCGGACATGCTGGAGTCCGGCGTCCCGGTGGTCGACATGTACATCTCGGACGTGCACGGGAACGAGGTCATCAACGGGCTGTCGTCCCCGGGTGAGCCCTGCTACGGTCTGCGCTCGGAGCAAGCGCTGGGCAGCGGCAGTGCCTGCTACCTCGCGCAGGCGGCCTACTACAACCAGGCGTTCGGTACCTTCTTCGCGCGCCTCGCGGCCGACGGCATCACCCCGCAGAACACCGAGTTCGTCCTGTCCTCCGACGAGGGTGACCACGAGACCGGCGCCAACGTGGGCCGGGCCATCCAGCCCACCCCGTCCAACTGCGACGGCGTGACCACGCCCTGCACGTACCCGGCCGGCACCTTCGGCGAGCTTGAGGGGAACATCACCGGCCTGCTGCACGAAGAGACCACCGACACCACCCAGTTCGGCATGGAGTACGACACGGCGCCGGAGTACTACATCAACGGCGACCCGTCGGAATACTCCGCCGAGGCGCGAACATTCGACCACAACATCGCGTCGCTGACCGCGTACAACCCGTACGCGGGCCAGACGCAGAAGATCGCCAACTATCTTGCCGACCCGACGGAAGAGGCGATCCTGCACATAGTCAACGCAGACCCGGCGCGCACCCCGACGCTTGCCGAGTTCGCCAAGCCGGACTACTACCTGTCGCAAGGTTCGTCGACCTGCAACGCCTCCGTCACGGGGACGACGGCCAGCGATTACCCCGCGGACTGCGTATCGATCGACAACCAGTACTCCTACGACCACGGCGATTACGTCGCCGAGGTCAACACCAACTACGTCGGCTTCGCCGGACCCGGCGTGAAGCGCCTCGGCCTCGACGGGCCGAGCGCCGCCGACGGCCCGAACTCAGCCGGCCCGAACAGCGGTCAGTCGGTGGTCATCGACAACAACCTGCCGGGCCCGTGGACCGACGAGACCGACATCCAGCCGACCGAGCTCTACCTGCTCGGCCTGCACGCCGACTACATCCAGGACGGCCGGGTCATCACCCAGATCCTGGCCCACCCGAACCAGGCGCTCCGCAATCCGGAGGTGACCGCCCTGGGCGAGCTGTACAAGCAGCTCAACTCCAGCGTCGGTGAGTTCGGTGCGTACACGCTTGAGGCGTCCACGGCTGCGATCGAGTCGAACACGGCGGGCGACCACGAGTTCGTCACCGTCAACCACAAGCTGAGCACCCTGGAGAAGCAGCGCGACGCGCTGGCCATCCAGATCAAGGACGAGCTCTACAACGCCGACAACTGGGGCACCCCCATCGTCGGTGCGAGCGGACAGATCGCCCACGCTGAGGAAATCATCAACCAGGCGAAGGCGCTGGCGGCAACCACCCACAGCTGATCCGCTTCCGCCATGATCCACGAGGCGCCCGAGCTGCAGAGCTCGGGCGCCTCCGCGTATGACTCGTCGCAGTTTCAGGCATGGCAGAATGACCGGGTGACTGCGACGCCAGCCCCTCGTGACGTGGTGATCCTCGGCTCGACCGGGTCGATCGGCACCCAGGCGCTCGACATCGTGCGCCGCAACCCGGACCGCTTCCGGGTGACCGCCCTCGCTGCGGGCGGCGGCAACGCGGCCCTGCTGGCCCGGCAGGCGGTCGAGTTCCAGGTGCCGGTGGTGGCGGTTGCCGACCCGGCCGCTGCGCCGGCCGTAGCTGAGGCGCTCCAAGACATTTCATCCCCAACGGTCCCGGGCTCCGCGTCTGCCGCCCGCGTCCCCGAGCTCCTGGCGGGCCCTGACGCGGTGTCGCACCTGGCCACGCTGGACTGCGACGTGGTGCTCAACGGGGTTACCGGCGCCGCGGGCCTGCGCGCAACGCTTGCCGCACTGGAGGCCGGCCGGACGCTGGCCCTGGCGAACAAGGAGTCGCTGATCGTCGGCGGCCCGCTGGTGACCCAGCTGGCCAGGCCCGGGCAGATCGTGCCGGTGGACTCCGAGCACTCGACCATCGCCCAGTGCCTCCGGGCCGGGACGAACGCGGAGGTCAAGCGGCTCGTACTGACCGCCAGCGGAGGCCCGTTCCGCGGCTGGCCGAAGGAGAAGCTCGACTCCGTTACCCCGGAGCAGGCCCTGGCGCACCCGACGTGGAACATGGGGCCGCTGATCACGGTCAACTCGGCCACGCTGGTGAACAAGGGCCTTGAGGTAATCGAGGCGTACCTGCTCTTCGGCTTCGGCCTCGACAGGATCGACGTGGTGGTGCACCCGCAGTCGATCGTTCACTCGATGGTTGAGTTCGCCGACGGTGCCACGATCATCCAGGCCTCCCCGCCAGACATGCGGATCCCGATAGCGCTCGGCCTCGCCTGGCCGGACCGGGTGCCGGACGCGGCACCCGGTCTGGACTGGACGACGGCAGCGATGTGGACGTTCGAGCCGCTGGATGAGGAGGCGTTCCCCGCGGTGTCGCTCGCCAGAGAAGCAGCCAGGCTCGGCGGTACCGCGCCCGCGGTGTACAACGGGGCCAATGAAGCGTGCGTGGCGGACTTCCTGGCGGGAAGGATCTCCTTCCCGCGGATTGTTGACACCGTGGCTCGCGTAGTCTCGGAACACGGCACGACCCGTACCGAGGCGGCCACGGTCGAGGATGTGCTCGAGGTAGATGCCTGGGCGCGGACCCGGGCGCGGGAGCTCAACAGGCCGTAGCCGCAGGCAAAACACGCGAGGCAACAGGGAAGGATCACGAAGGTGGACGTGCTGGGCTGGCTCATCTTCCTGGTCGCACTGCTTGTCTCCGTGATGCTGCACGAGACCGGGCACTTCGTCACCGCGAAGTGGTTCGGGATGAAGTGCACGCGGTATTTCGTGGGGTTCGGCCCCACGGTGTGGTCAACCCAGCGGGGCGAGACGGAGTACGGCATCAAGGCGCTGCCGGTCGGCGGGTTCGTCAAGATCGTCGGGATGACCTCGATCGATGAAGTGGACGAGGCGGACGAGCCGCGTTCGTTCCGCCGCGCGCCGGGCTGGCAGCGGCTGATCGTGCTCGCCGCGGGGTCGTTCACGCATTTCGTCATCGCGGCCGTGCTGATCTTCGGACTGGCGCTCGGCATCGGCATCGAGAATGACAACACGACCCAGCTCGGCACGGTGACGACGTGCGTGCCGGCGAACGTGCAAGCGCTCGACAACGGTACGTGCACCGCCGGCGAGGCGAAGTCCCCGGCGCTGCTTGCCGGGCTGCGGGTCGGTGACACGATCACCTCGTTCAACGGAGTGAAGACCGCCAACTGGACGGAGCTGCAGAACGCGATCCTGGCCGTCAAGCCGGGGCAGTCCGTGACGCTGACCGTCGAGCGCGACGGCCGGCCGCTGACCCTGCACACCGCGCTGGCCGACGTTCCCGGCCGCGGCAGCTACTTCGGGATCGCGGCCACCACCGTGTTCCAGCGGCCGAGCCTGCTCGGCGCCATCTCCTACGTCGGCACCGGTTTCGGCGAGACGATTTCCGGGTCGGTGTCCGCGATCGGCCAGCTGCCCGCCGCCGTGCCGCAGCTGTTCAACAAGGACCGGGGCTCGACCGCCGCGGGCAACGTGACCAGCATTTACGGTGCCGCGCGGGACACCGGCCAGGCCGTCGCGGCGAACGTCGGCTGGCAGCACAAGGTCAGCTTCGTGCTGCTGCTGATCGCGACGCTCAACATCTTCGTCGGGGTGTTCAACATGGTGCCGCTGCTCCCGATGGACGGCGGCCATTTCGCGGTGGTGGTCTGGGAGCGGGTGCGAGCCTGGTTCGCCCGGCTGCGGGGACGTCCCGACCCGGGCATGGTCGACTACACCAAGCTCATCCCGTTGAGCTTCGGTGTGTTCGTCATCCTTGTCGTCTTCGGGACGATGCTGATCCTCGCCGACATCGTCAACCCCGTGAGCATCGGGTAGCGGAGCTTCCGGGGTCGTGCGTTCCGGGCGCTGTGCTTTCCGGAGGCCGGGTGCTGTGCTTTCCGGAGGGTAGTGCTTACCGGGGGCTGTGGTTCCGGAGAGCTCCGCCTTCCCGGACCCCCGCATGGGGGGCTA
>Ga0123356_10001640_pt1 | contig 24563 bp, 21 predicted proteins | sample TergutEmb28metaG_2_FD_92546 | JGI IMG/M metagenome (GOLD analysis project Ga0123356, IMG submission 92546) | Embiratermes neotenicus P3 segment gut microbial communities from Petit-Saut dam, French Guiana - Emb289 P3 | ecosystem: Host-associated > Arthropoda: Insects > Digestive system > Gut ...
GGCGGCCATGCGGATTTCGTCGGTCACCCTGCCGTCACGATGGTCGGTCTCCTCGACGGTGTTGTCATCGATCCTGCGCACACTGACCGTGGTGTGCGCCGGGTCGCCCTCCACGGGGTATTCCTGGCCGTCGAACTTCGCCAGATAGCTGTGCCCGTTCCAGTGCATGCTGAAATACTCGGGCGTCATGCGGTAGGTGATGATGAGCAGCACGTCGTTCGCATCGCTTATCCGGTCCGCCAGCCAGGAGCCGGAGCACGCGTGTGAGCCGGCGGCTCCCCCCGCGACGCGCCGGGCGGTGAACGCCTCGGTCGCCACCCGCGGGCCGGTGCGGTCGGTCACGCGGGCGTTCAGTGTGGCGCCATCGCCAGACACCGTATACGTGATGTTGTAGACCTCCTGGCCCGTCTTCTTGTCGACGATGCGCAGGGAGGTTGGACTCAGTACCGTCACCGCCACGGTGTCGTAGTAGGGGTGGCCGCTGACGGGGTGATCCACGCCGTCGGCCCGGACCCTGATCTCCGGCGCGCAGGTCGAGCAGGTATAGACGCCATTCGCCACCTCCAAGGCGTCCGGCCTGCCGCTCACGTTCAGCGAGTCCATGCGCGTCTTCCAGTTGCCATCGAAGGCGCTGTCGGCGAGCGCCACCGCCGGCAGCAGCAGCAACACTGAGATTGCGGTTCTCACGACGCCCCTCCCGTACTCACGCGCGCACGCCCGCGAGCGCGACGCTGGGATAACGCCGCAGTGTAAGCGGGCGGTGCATGCCTCACCAACAGCCCAGCCCGAGTTCCGGCCGCCGCGCACCGATGGTCGGCAAGTGCTAGCGTGCGCGAATGACCGCCCTGCGCTACACCGGCGGCTGCCTGTGCGGCAACCTGCGCTTCGCGGCGTCGGCCCCGGCAATCAACCTGTGCTACTGCCATTGCGCCAGCTGCCGGCGCGCCAGCGGTGCGCCGCTGGTCGCCTGGGGTACCTTCGCCCGCGACAGTTTCCGCATTACGCACGGCCAGCTGAGCGAATACCGTTCCTCCGCCCGCGTGTTGCGCGGTTTCTGTGCGGCGTGCGGCGGCGCGCTCACCTACCGGCACGAGGCGCGCAGTACGGAGATCGACGTGACGCTGGCGAGCCTCGATGCGCCGGGAGCGCTCGCGCCGCACACGCACGTGTGGGTCGGCGACAAGCTGCCGTGGGTGGTGATCGCCGACGGCCTGCCGCAGTTCGCCACCCAGACCGGGGTTAACGCTCCCGAAGCCCGCTAACGAACGCGCGCGAGCAGGGTGAGCGTCACCGCCGCCAACACCGCCGTGGGGAACCAGGCGAGCACCACGGGATTCAGGTTGAACACGACCGTGCCGCTCTCGATCAGCCGCTGCAGCAGGAAGAACCCGACGCCGAGCAGCAGCCCGAGCAGCATGCGCGCACCGGTGCCGGCGGCGCGCAGCGGGCCGAGCACGAACGGTATCGCCAGCAGCACCGTGAACATCACCGCCACCGTGCGGGCGATGCGCGACCAGAACGCGAACACGTATTCGCGTGTATCGAGCGAGTTGCTGCGGGCATAGGCAATCAGCCGCCACAGGCGGCGGCCGGTGAGCTGCTTGGGATCCTCCACCGCGAGTCCGAGGAACCCGGCCGAGACATTGGATTGCAGCAGGCGCTCCCCCGGCGGGCGGGTGGTGACCGTATCGCCCTCGAAGCGTGACTCGGTGTAATCGCTCAGCAGCCATTTGCCCTTCGCGCCGGAAACGGCATGCCCCGCGTGCCCCATGGCGAGCAGGCGGTGCTCCGGCGACAGCTCGAAGATCTGCATGCTGCCGAACTGACGCTCGCTCGACTGTTCGGCGACGTTGAGGATGAGGTCGCCGTCGCGCACCCACGCGCCGCCGCCGCCGCCGAAGCTGACGTTGCTCAGCTTGCTGAACGCCTTGTGCTCGCGCGCCGCCTGCTGCAGCGGCGGAGCCAGGAACTCCCCGAGCAGCACCGCGAACAGCACCAGCAGCAGTCCTGCCAGCAGCGCAATGCCTGCGAGACGCGCGGTCGACACGCCGGTCGCGCGCACCACCGTCAGCTCGCTGCCGCGCGCCAGCGCACCCAGCCCGAGGAGCGAGCCGATGAGCGCCACGATCGGCAGCAGCTCGTACGCCAGCTGCGGCAGGTTCATCAGCGTGTACCAGAACGCGGCGAGCGAGGTGTAGTGGCCGGTGCCGACGTCGTCCTGCTGGTCGATGAACATGTACAGCGCACCGAGCACCAGTACCACCATCAGCACCAGCAGCACCGCGCTGAGGATGGCGCGCACGATGTAGCGGTCGAGAACGCTCACGGAGCGCGCACCCGGTAACGCAGGCGGTTGACCACCGCCGGACCCGCGAGCACCAGCAGCGCCAGCAGCGCGACCACCGCGTGCGTCCACCACAGTCCCACGACCGGCGACACGGTGCCGCGCGCGATCCAGGTACGGCCCGTGGCGGCGAGATTGTAGTAAACGAAGAAGATCACCACCGCGAGCCACACCCGCGCATAACGTCCCTGCCGGGGCTTCAGGCGCGACAGCGGCACCGCGAGCAGTGCGAGCACCAGGCACATGATGGGCATGGCCATGCGCCAGTCGAGCTCCGCCCGCTCGTCGCGGTCGCTCGAGCGCCACAGGCTCGCGCTCGGACGGGCTTCGAGGTCCCGGACGACATCCTGGATCGCCGGCACCTGTACCGGCACGACGTGCTGCTCGAAGCGCACGATGCGGAATTGCGCGCTCCCCGGCACGCCCTCGAAGCGTTCACCGTCGTAGAGCGTAAAAATATGCGACAGGCCGTCGGCCGTGACCGCGTGGGTGGCGCGCTGCGCCAGCGCCATTTCCACCTGCGGCCCGCGGTTGCGCGCGACGAACACCTTGCCGAGCGTGCCGTCGCGCGCCACGGTCTGCGCGTACACCACGGCACTGACGTCGCCACCGAAAGTGCGGAACTTGCCGGGCGCGAGCGGCGCGAACTGTCCGGCGTGCAGCGCAGCATTGCGCAGGTCGAGCGCCCGCGCGGTGGCCTGCGGGGCGAGCACCAGGCTCAGGTATGCCAGACCCGCCGCCACCACCACCGCGAGCGTCACCACCGGCAGGTAGAGCGTCCGCGGCCCCGCCCCGCAGGCGAGGGCCGCGGCAATCTCGCTGTCGTGGTACAACCGGCCGAAGGCGAGCACGATACCGAGCAGCAGTCCCACCGGCAGCAGGATCGACAGGTATTGCAGCGCGCCGAGGCCAATGAGCTCGAGCACCATGCCCTGCGGGTACTGGTAGGCGGCCGCGCGCTCGAGCACGCCCACCACCTGGTTCGCCAGCAGGATGATGAGCAGCACGAAGGTGACGACCAGCCAGTTCGTCACCACCTCGCGAAAAACGTAGCGATAGAGGATGCCCAACGGAAAACTGCCCCACACCCGCCAAATTCGCCGGGCTCTTGAGTTACACTTGTCACCGCTTGCACCCGTAAGCGCGCTACTTTCGCGCTCCAAACCCACGAAACGGAGCGAGGCGCTTATCAGAGCTGTGGATAAGGTAAATCAGACGCTGGCGCGCCTCAACGGCCAGGGTCTGTTAACAGTTCGGTGTCGCGGCGCAGCCAGCAAGAGTCGCATCTTTTGCCGGCGGCAGCGAAGCTGATGTCCGCCGAATCGCCGCAGGCGAATTCGGCCAGCTGAACTAGGGGAATTGCATGGATTTCGGTGTCTGGACGAAGGGCTTGCCGACACTCGCGGTGGACTGCCTGGTCCTTGGGGTGTTCGAAGAGGCCGAGCTGGGCACGGAAGCCCGCAGTGTGGATGCCGCCTGTGGCGGGCGGCTGAAGAAGCTGCTGGAGCGCGGCGACTTCCTCGGCCGGCCGGGCGACACGCTGCTGATCGCAGACCTTCCCGGCATCAGCGCGGCGCGCGTGCTGCTCACCGGACTCGGGCCGCGCAAACAGTGGCAGCGTCGCGGCTACCGCAAAGCCTGGGCCCTTGCGGCGAGTGCGCTGGCACGCACGCGCATCGCCAGCTGTGCCGTGGCGCTTGATCGGCCGGACGCCAGGCAGCTCGACGACTATTACCTCGGGCGCGTGGTCGCGGAAGTCGCCGGCGCCGCCATGTATCGCATCAACGACCTGAAGACCGCGCGCAAGCCGCCGGCGCCTGCCCTGGGCAGGGTACTGGCCGGCCCGGTGCGCAAGGCGGCCGCCGCCGAACGCGGCCTCAACCACGGCGCCGCGGTCGCGGCCGCGATGAGCGTGCAGCGCGATCTGGCCAACCTGCCCGGCAATGTGTGCACGCCGCCGTTCCTCGCCGAACAGGCGCGTGCGCTCGGCCGGCGCGAGGGGAGCGTGCGCGTACGTGTGCTCGAGGCGGCGGCCATCCGGCGCGAGAAGATGGGTTGCCTGCTCGCGGTCGCCCAGGGAAGTCAGCAGCCGCCGCGCTTCATCGTGTTGGAATACCCGGGCCCCAGGAAGAATCAGGCACCGATCGTGCTGGTCGGCAAGGGCGTCACCTTCGACAGCGGCGGCATCTCGCTCAAGGACCCTCCGGGCATGGACGAGATGAAGTTCGACATGAGCGGCGCCGCCGCGGTCATCGCCGCCGTCACGCTGGTCGCGCAGCTGCGGCTGCCGTTGCACGTGGTGGGCCTGATCGCCGCGGTGGAGAACATGCCTGGTGGCAAGGCCGTGAAGCCGGGCGATATCGTCACCAGCGCCTCCGGGCAGACGGTGGAGATCCTCAACACCGATGCGGAAGGTCGCCTGATTCTCTGCGACGCTCTGCACTACGCGCGGCGCTATCAGCCGGCGGCGGGCGTGGACGTCGCCACCTTGACGGGGGCGTGCGTGGTCGCGCTCGGACACCATCACTCCGGCGTCATGGGCAACGACGAGGCGCTGGTGCGCGAGCTGTTCGAAGCGGGCCGCCGCGCCGATGACCGCTGCTGGCAGCTGCCGCTGACGGAGGACTACGGCGAGCAGCTCAAGAGCAACTTCGCCGACTTCGCCAACATCGGCGGCCGCGATGGCGGTGCCATCACCGCCGCGGCGTTCCTCGGAAAATTCACCCAGGGGCTGAAATGGGCGCACCTCGACGTCGCGGGCACCGCTTATCAGGGCGGTGCGCAGAAGGGCAGCACCGGACGGCCGACGGCGCTGCTCGCGGACTTTCTGCTGCGTCGCGCGGCGCGCTGAGCCGCCAGGGCGGCAGCCACGGCCGCGTCCGCCGCCGCCTGCACTACTGCCGTGTGCGCCTGAGCGGCCGCCCGCTGCGCCGCTGAAACGGCGTTCCGTCGCTATAATCGAGGCGACATCCGCTTCGGAAACGTTCGCCTGATGGACAAGGTGTACGCGCCGCAGGACATCGAGCGGCGCCTCTACGAGCGCTGGGAATCCCATGGCTGGTTCGCGCCGCACGGCGCGGGCGCACCTTATTGCATCATGATCCCGCCGCCGAACGTGACCGGGACGTTGCACATGGGGCATGCGTTCCAGCACACGCTTATGGACGCTCTCACCCGCTACCAGCGCATGCGCGGGCGCGCGGCGCTGTGGCAGCCGGGCACGGATCACGCGGGCATTGCCACGCAGATGGTGGTCGAGCGGCAGCTCAACGCGCAGGGCGTGCAGCGCACCGATCTGTCGCGTGAGAAATTCCTCGAGCGCGTGTGGGAATGGAAGGAACGGTCCGGCGGCACCATCGCCGCCCAGATGCGCCGCCTCGGTGACTCGGTCGACTGGTCGCGCGATCGCTTCACCATGGATCCGGAGATGTCGCGTGCCGTCAGCGAAGTGTTCGTGCGGCTGTACGAGGATGGCCTCATCTACCGCGGCAAGCGCCTGGTCAACTGGGACCCGGTGCTGCTGACCGCGCTGTCGGATCTCGAGGTGCAGGCGGAGGAAGAGGACGGTCAGCTCTGGCACCTGCGCTACCCGCTGGCCGCCGGCGGCGGCCGCGTCGTGGTGGCGACCACGCGCCCGGAGACCCTGCTGGGAGACAGCGCCGTCGCGGTCCACCCGGACGATGCCCGCTACCGCGCGCTTCCCGGCCAGCGCGTGCAGCTGCCGCTCGCCGGCCGTGATATTCCGGTGATCGCCGATCACTACGTCGACCCGGCGTTCGGCTCCGGTGTCGTCAAGATCACCCCGGCGCACGACTTCAACGACTACGAGATCGGGCTGCGGCACCAGCTGCCGCTCATCAACATCTTCACTCCGCGCGCCACGCTCGCCGACACCGTGCCGCAGCGCTTCCGCGGGCTCGATCGCTTCGAGGCCCGCAAGCGCGTGCTGGCCGAGCTGCAGGCGGCCGGCCTCGTCGAGCGGGTCGAGAAGCACCGCCTCGTGATTCCGCGCGGCGACCGCAGTGGCGCCGTGCTCGAGCCCTACCTCACCGACCAGTGGTACGTGAAGGTGGCGCCGCTCGCCGCTCCCGCGCTCGCGGCGGTCGAGCAGGGCCGCACCCGCTTCGTGCCGGAGAACTGGGCGCGCACCTACTTCGAGTGGATGCGCAACATCCGCGACTGGTGTCTCAGCCGTCAGCTGTGGTGGGGCCACCGCATTCCGGCCTGGTACGACGAGGCTGGTCATGTCTACGTCGGGCGGAGCGATGCGGAGGTGCGCGCAGCCCATGGGCTCGCGGCGGACGTCAGGCTGCGCCAGGACGAGGATGTGCTCGACACCTGGTTCTCGTCGGCGCTGTGGCCGTTCTCGACGCTCGGCTGGCCGGAGCGCACAGCGGCGCTGCAACGCTTCTACCCCGGCAACGTGCTGGTCACCGGCTTCGACATCATCTTCTTCTGGGTCGCACGCATGATGATGATGGGGCTGAGGTTCATGGGCGACGTGCCGTTCCGCGACGTGTACATCACCGGGCTGATCCTCGATGAGCACGGCGACAAGATGTCCAAGTCGCGCGGCAACGTCATCGATCCGCTCGACATCGTCGACGGCATCACGCTGGACGCGCTCATCGCCAAGCGCACCAGCGGTCTCATGCAGCCGCAGCTCGCGCCCGCCATCGAGCGCACCACCCGCCGCCAGTACCCCGCGGGCATCGCGCCGCACGGTACCGATGCGCTGCGCTTCACCTTCGCCGCACTCGCCTCGCCGAGCCGCGAGATCCGCTTCGACCTGGCGCGTGTCGGCGGTAACCGCGACTTCTGCAACAAGCTGTGGAACGCGGCCCGCTACGTCACGCTGGCGCTTGGCAGTAGCGTGCCGGTGCCACAGGAGCCGGCGCCGCTGTCGGTCGCGGACCGCTGGATCCGCTCGCGCTTCGGCCGCACACTGGCTACGGTCGCCGGCGCGCTCAGCGAGTACCGCTTCGACTACCTGGCCGGCGCGCTGTACAAGTTCACCTGGGATGAGTTCTGCGACTGGTATCTCGAGCTCGCCAAGCCGCTGCTGCAGGGCGATGCCGCCGCCGCCGTCAAGCACGGCACGCAGCGCACGCTCGCGCAGATCCTGGAAGCGCTGCAGCGCGCGCTCCATCCGCTGATGCCGTTCATCACCGAGGAGATCTGGCTGCGCGTGGCGCCGCTCGCGAACGTCGCGGGCGAGACGGTCATGCTGCAGCCCTACCCGCAGGCCGCGGACTTCCCCGCCGATGAAGAAGCCGAGCGCGAGATCGCCTGGCTGCAGGCGCTCGTTCGCGGCGTGCGCCAGATCCGCAGCGAGAACAACATCAGTCCGGCACGGCGCATCGCGGTGCTGGTGAAGGGCGCGAGCGGTGAGGATGAGAAGCTGATCGCGCGCCATCTGGCCGCGCTCGAGCATCTCGCGCGGCTCGAGAGCCTCACGCTGCTCGCGAGCGGTGCCAGCGCGCCGCAGGCGGCGATGGCGCTGGCCGGCACGCTCACCATTCTCGTGCCAATGGCGGGGCTGATCGATGCCCGGGCCGAGGCCGAGCGGCTGGGACGGCTGCTGGCGCGGGCCCAGCAGGACCTGGAGAAGGCGCGCAGGCGGCTCGCCAACGAGAACTTCGTGCGCAACGCGCCCGGCGAGGTCGTGGCTGTCGAGCGCGCGCGCGCCGCGGAGCTCGAGCGCACCGCCGACGGTCTCGCCGCACAGCTCAGGCGCGTGCGCGGACTGGAATCATGAGCGCCGCAGTGTCGGGTCCGCTCGCCCGATGAGCGCTATCCCGGCTGCGGTGGCGCTCAGCCGGACGTGAAGCCGATCTTCGCGTGCGTACCGTCGCAGAACGGCTTGTTGGCGCTGCCGCCGCAACGGCACAGGTACGCCGAGGTCACGCGCGCCACGGCGCGCCCCGTGCCGCTCACGATCTCGAGGTTGCCGCGCACGCGCAGTGGCCCGTTGGTCTGCGGATCGATCGCGAGCACCCCGTCGCGCACCGCCAGCATGTCGGTCTTACCGCTCGCCGGCTCGCCCGTGGCGTTGAAGCCGATCTCGTGATGCGAGCCGTCACAGTAGGGTTTGTTCTTCGAAGCGCCGCAGCGGCAGAGCGTGGCGCGAAACCCTGCGGGCAGGCCATCGATCTGCAGCTGAGCGCGGAACGCATACGGTCCTCCCTCGCGCAGCGTTGCGAGATTGACCGGCGGCGCCGCCTCGTCCGGCTCACCATCCAGCCGCCGGTAGCGAATGGCACCCGAAGGACACGCGTGCGCCACCTCGACCACTCGCTCGACAGGCATGGCGTCAGGGTGGATCCACGGTCCCTTGACGTTGGCGAGAAAGACCTGCGGTGCCCAGGTCACGCAGAAACGCGAATGGATGCAGCGTTTCGTCTCGAACTGCAACTCGAGCTTCTCACCGCGTGCGGTCTCGACCCCATCGGCAGTGGTGATCAGCGGGGCTGCGACCGCGGCGGCCGCAGTCGCAGCGGCCCCGGTCGCGGCGACGCCGGCTGCCGCAGCGGGGCCGGTGGTAGCAGCGGGCGCGGCGGTTGCGGTGAGATCGAATTCCTTTGCCGCCCGCGCGGCGAGCCGTCCCAGCCGCTCCGCAGCGCTCAGCACGCGCGCCTCGCCCGCGGCGCGCAGCGCCACGGCGGCTTCGGCGAGCTGACCCAACCGCTCGACGATCAGCCGTCGCGCCGCGGGCCCGGGTGGCAAGGGGCTCGCATCGCGCAGTGCGATGAACGACACGCCCGCATTGCAGCCCGGATTGGAAGGTCCCGCGGGCAGTCGTGCGGCGTGCTCGGCGAGCGGCATCAGCGCCTCCATGAGCTCGATGGCGAGGTCGACGGTGAGAGATTTCTCGGCGCTCGGGCCGCGCAGCAGGTAGCAGGACGCGAGCAGCCGCAGCATGAGAGCGTAGCTTGCGTTCGCGAGATCCACGGTGGCCCAGGCGGCATCGTCCTCGATCCACACCCGCCCTTCCGGCCGCGGCGGCCGGCGCAGCACCGGGTTGGTGGCCGCAGGAAAGGCAGGAGAGAAGCCGGGATTGGTGTGGGTAAGCTCCAGCAACTCCTTGCGGATTGCGATGAACTTCTGGAAGTGTGAACCCACCGAGTCACGTGGCGCACCCTCGCCCTGCTCGATGATCGCAGTGAAGGCTGCGAGCGCCGTTTTCAGACATCTGACGGGCTTTGCTCCCCGCAGATTCACTTCCTCCTGCGACAGCTGCAGCGCCGGGTCACCGCCGAAAGCGACGTCCTCTCCATGGCGCCCCACGAACACGCGCAGCCCTTCGCCGAGCCGCGCGTAAAAGTCGCCGACCGTGTCGTAGTCCCGGCCCATGGGAGTGAGGTGGGGCCGGTCGGTGCCGCGCACGTAGGGTCGCTCGCACGCAAAGCCCGCACCCTCGCACTCGTCGGAGCCGTGCGGTCGCTCGAGAAACACGAAATGCTGCAGTGTCTCGGCGTTGAACGGGGCGAGCTTCACCGTGATGCCGGCCGGGAGGTAGCCGGGGTCGAGCGGGAAGTTCGCACGCCCGATGCGCGGACTCGCCCCGAGCGCCGAGGTGATGTTCCACACGGCGGCCAGGTGTCCCATCTCCTCGATGGCGACGCCGAGCAGCACGCCGCGCCAGCGCCTTACCGCGGCTGCCTCGGCAGCAGTAAGCCCCTCGCGCTCGCCGTCCCTGAGGCTTGCGGCGGCGTAGACGTAGGTGCACATGAGGTTGTGCTCGAGCTCCGAGGCCTCGTACAGCCCGTTCACAAGGATCTCGCGCTGCAGGAAGGGGTGGGCCGCCCCAGGGACGTCGTTCATAGGACCTCCGGTTCGAGCCCGCTGTGTCGCACAAATCTGCCGGGCGCGCCATCCCCCGGGAAGGCGACTCGGTTGCGGGCACTGCTCCTCACGATGCCGCCCCAGGGCAACGTTGGAGATGTCAGTGGAGGATCAGATCGGTTTCGCTGCCGGTAACGCTGGCGTCGATTGCCAAGGCTTCAGCGGCGCTGCAGTGAATCAGCAAATACCACGAGCCTCGTCAGGATGCTGCGGGCGACGCTCAAGCGCAAGCTGGCGATGCCGTTCGATCTTCAACGCGGTCCCGACTTCCCGGCGTCATCTTTCGCGCTGCGCACTCGTCCGCTCGACCTCAGTGACTGCAGGTCATGCTGTGGCCGCCTGAATTAATACAGGCCCCAGAATTCAACCGCTGCCGCAGCTGCTCTTCCTCCTGCTGCACCCGTCCTTCGTAGGCTCGCGCCTCGGCTGCGTTCATGCAGTGCAACGCCCCGCCAAGCCGCGTGCCAAGCACCTCCTCGCGTCGGCAGAAGAACTTCTCACCATTCTCCATGCGCGTCCTGAATCCCCTCGCAACCATCCGCTTCTCGAGTCGCGCCGCGTCGGAGTCGGCGTCCGACGCCGTGGCAGCCGACGTGTTGTTGGCGGCGGTCGCCGTCGCGGTGGCAGGTGTCGCCATGGCAGATGCCGCCGTTGCAGGTGTCACCGTGCCAGATGCCACCGTCTCAGATGCTGCCGTGTCAGGTGTCGCCGTGGCAGGTGTCGTGCTGACGGGCAGTGCGCCCACAGGCGCCTGCACCGCCGCCGGTGCCTCCTTGCCGGAGGCGCCTGGCGCCTCGGGAGGGTCGGCGGCCGGGGCGGGGTGAATGCCAGCGATAGTCAGACAAGCCAACAGTGCAGCGAGTCGCATAGCGAGATCCTCCTCGGCTCGCAACTTGCGAGACCACTCCCGCGCGTGACGATATCACGCCACTCAAACAGCACGTACGTCAGCCGCGCCACTGTCGGCGCGTATAGCTGAGCCTAAGCCGAAGGCCGTCACAGTGCGTGCTCGCGGGTCTCGTGGAAGCGGATGTCCGGCCAGCGCTCCTCGGTGAGCTGCAGATTCACCCGCGAGGGCGCGAGGTACACCAGCAAGCCGCTGTGATCGAGCGCCAGGTTCTCGTGCGCGCGCACACGAAACTCCTCGAGCTTGCGCGGATCGCCGCTGTCCACCCAGCGCGCCGTGTACACGGTGACCGGCTCGAACACGCATTGCACGCCGTACTCGTCCTGCAGCCGGAACGCCACCACCTCGAACTGCAGCTGCCCGACCGCGCCCAGGATCATGTCGTTGTTGCGCAGCGGCCTGAAGAGCTGCGTGGCACCCTCCTCGCACAACTGCGACAGCCCCTTTTGCAGCGCCTTGATCTTCAGCGGGTCCTTCAGCACCGCGCGCCGGAAGATCTCCGGCGCGAAGTTCGGCACACCGGTGAAGGTGAGGCGCTCGCCCTGCGTGAAGGTGTCGCCGATGTTGATGGTGCCGTGGTTGTGCAGCCCGATGATGTCGCCGGCGTAGGCCTCCTCCGCCTGGGCGCGGTCGGCCGCCATGAAGGTGAGCGCATCCGCCACGCGCACCTCCTTGTCGAGACGTACGTGAAACAGCCGCATGCCGCGCGAGTACTTGCCGGCACACAGGCGCAGGAACGCGATCCGGTCGCGGTGCAAAGGGTCCATGTTCGCCTGGATCTTGAACACGAAGCCGGCGAGCGCTGCCTCCGGCGGCTGCACCGTGCGCTCGCGCGCGGCGCGCGGCAACGGCGCGGGAGCCTGCGCGGTAAAGGCCGTCAGCAGCTCCTCGACGCCGAAGTTGTTGATCGCGGAGCCGAAGAATACCGGCGTCTGGCGGCCGGCGCGGTAGGCCGCAGGGTCGAAGGCGTGGGTCGCGCCCCTGACCAGCTCGATCTCCTCGACGAACGCGCCGGCGCGCTCGCCGAGAAACTCGCGCGCCGCAGCGCTGGCAAGCCGGTCGATGGTGCGGTTCTCGCCGACCCGGCCGCGCTCACCGGCGGCGTACACGTAGATGCGATCCTCGCCGAAGTGATAGATGCCGCGCAGCTCGCGCCCCATGCCGATGGGCCAGGTGATGGGCGCGGTGCCGATACGCAGCACGCTCTCGATCTCGTCCAGCAACTCGATCGGCGGACGTCCGTCGCGGTCGAGCTTGTTGATGAAGGTCATGATCGGCGTATCGCGCAGCCGGCACACTTCCATGAGCTTGATGGTGCGCTCCTCCACCCCCTTGCCGCAGTCGATCACCATGAGCGCCGAGTCCACCGCGGTGAGCGTGCGGTAGGTGTCCTCGGAGAAGTCCTCGTGACCGGGGGTGTCGAGCAGGTTCACGACGCAGTCGCGATACGGGAACTGCATCACCGAGGAGGTCACCGAGATGCCGCGCTGCTGCTCGAGGCGCATCCAGTCGGAAGTGGCGTGGCGCGCCGCCTTGCGTCCCTTGACGGTGCCGGCCATCTGAATGGCGCCGCCAAACAGCAGCAGCTTCTCGGTAAGCGTGGTCTTGCCGGCGTCGGGGTGCGAGATGATCGCGAACGTGCGTCGCCGGCCGATTTCGGCCGCTGAATCAGCGCTCATGGGGCTGTGCAATCAGTCAGGGGGAGGACACGCTCTGGGCACGCAGCACGCGCCTGAACACGGCGGCATCCTCGCGCCCGCTCACCGCCTGGTAGTAGCCGCGGCGCATGCCAACCTGCTCGAACCCGGCGGACAGGTAGAGCCGGATCGCCACCGTGTTGGAGGGACGCACTTCGAGGAAGGCCTCGCCCATCCCCGCGGCGGTCGCCCGCTCGATCAGCGACGCGAGCATGCGTTTGCCCACGCCGCGGCAGCGGTACTCCTCGGCGATACACAGATTGAGGATGTGAGCCTCGCCGGCCCCGAAACTCATCACCCCGTACCCCGTCACCTGCCGGTTCACCGTGATGACGCGGCACAAGTAGCCGACCCTGAGGCAGTCGCGGAAGATCCCCTCGCTCCAGGGAAACTGGTAGGCGGAGCGCTCGATGGCAACCACCTCCGCGACGTCCGTCGCGCGCATGGGCCGGATCAGGATCTCGGGCGCCAACAGTTCAGGAGCGGTGGCCATCTGCGGCGGAGCCTTGAGTCAGTTGCTGGTAGAGGCTGCGGGCGAACTTGAGATCCTCCCACGCCTTGCGCTTGTCCGCGGGGGTGCGCAGGAGGTAGGCCGGATGATACGTAACCACGAGCGGGGTGTGCAGCTCGCCGAAACGGTGCACCTGCAAGCGCAGCCGCGCGAGCGAAGCATCGGTAGCGAGCAGATTCTGGGCGGCGATCCGCCCGACCGCGAGCATGATCTTGGGCTGCAGCAACGCTACCTGGCGCAGCAGGTAAGGCAGACACGCCGCGACCTCCTCGGGCTTCGGATCGCGGTTGTTGGGCGGGCGGCTCTTCAGCACGTTGGCGATGTAGACGTTGCTCCGGCGGTCGAGTCCGATGGCGCGCAGCATCGCATCCAGCAGCTGGCCGGCGGCGCCGACGAAGGGCTCACCGCGGCGATCCTCCTCGGCCCCCGGCGCCTCGCCGATCACGAGCCAGTCGGCGCGCCTGGGTCCGACGCCCAACACCCCCTGAGTTCGCGTCGTGTGCAGCGGGCAGCGGGTGCACCCCTGGACCTCGCGGCGCAGCGCCTCCCAGCGCGCTGCCGCGTCGGGATCCTCGAGTGGTTCGCTGGCGGGCACGTGTGCCATCGGGACGGGGACCGCCTCGGGCGTCGCGGCGCGCGTATCGGCCACCGCCGCGGCCGGGCCGCGGCTGCGGCTCACCCACAGGTCCACCCCGATCGCCTCCAGGTACTGTCTGCGTCGCTCGGCAGGCACAGGCTTCACTGCGCGCCTCCGTGAGGCGCGCCGCGCACCAGACGCCGCAGGCGCCGTCCCACCCACAGCAGCGGGGCCGACAGCGCGTACACGCCGAATGCCGACAGCAGCATGGTGGGGGGATCGATGGCGATGAGCACGAAGAACAGCGGCACGAGCAGCAGGTAGACGAACTTGATGCGCCGGTCGAGATCGAACTGCTTGAAGCTCGGATAGCCGAAACGGCTCACCATCAGCGCGCCGGCGGTCGCCGTGACGGCGAACGCGGCGATCAGGCCGACCAGGCGCGGCTCGCGCCACTCGCTGAAGAACCACACGAACGCGGCTACGATCGCGGCTGCCGAGGGACTCGGCAGACCCTCGAAAAAGCGCTTGTCCGCTACCGCGGCGCGCGCGTTGAAGCGTGCCAGCCGCAGTGCCGCCGCCACCGCGTAGAAGAAGCAGGCGAGCCAGCCGAAGCGGCCCCAGTAGTGGCCGTACTCCGCGATGCGCACCACGCCCCACTGGTACGCGACGATGGCCGGCGCCACGCCGAAGGACACCATGTCGGCCAGACTGTCGTACTCCTTGCCGAACGCGCTCTCGGTGCGCGTCATCCGGGCGACGCGCCCGTCGAGCGTGTCGAAGATCATCGCGAAGAACACCGCGATGCCGGCATGATCGAAATGCTTGTCGATGGCGGCGACCACCGCATAGAAGCCCGAGAACAGGCAGCCGGTGGTCAGCAGGTTCGGCAGCAGGTAGATGCCCTTGCCGCGGGGTCGTCGGTAGTCCTGAGTGTCAATCGCCACGGCGGCCATTTTATCAGGGGCCTCCTGCTAAGATGCCAACGTCCCGGGCCGTAGCAAGCACGCACCGATGAGGCTGTCCCAGTACCCCATCAACACCCTGAAAGAGACCCCCGCGGAAGCGGAGGTGATCAGTCACCAGCTCATGCTGCGGGCCGGGCTCATCCGGCGCCTGGCCGCGGGCCTGTACAGCTGGCTGCCGCTGGGATTGCGCTCGCTGCAGAAGGTGGAGCGGATCGTGCGCGAGGAGATGAACCGCGCCGGGGCGCTGGAGCTGGTGATGCCGGTGGTGCAGCCGGCGGAATTGTGGCAGGAGTCGCGGCGCTGGAGCGACTACGGTCCGGAGCTGCTGCGCTTCAAGGACCGCCACGAGCGCGATTTCGTGCTGGGACCGACGCACGAGGAAGTGATCACGGACATCGTGCGGCGGGAGCTGCAGAGCTACCGGCAGCTGCCGGTGAACTTCTACCAGATACAGACCAAGTTCCGCGACGAAGTGCGTCCGCGCTTCGGCGTGATGCGCGCGCGCGAATTCATCATGAAGGACGCCTACTCCTTTCATGTGGATGAGGCCTCGCTCCAGGCTGGTTACCGCGCGATGTACGATGCGTATACGCGCATCTTCACCCGCACCGGACTCACCTTCCGCGCCGTGCGTGCCGACTCGGGCGCGATCGGTGGCGACGTGTCGCAGGAGTTCCACGTGCTCGCCGACTCGGGCGAGGACGCCATCGTGTTCTCCGACGCCGACGACTACGCGGCGAACCTCGAAGCCGCCGCCGCACTGCCGCCGCCGGGTGCGCGACCGCCACCCCGGGAGCCGCTGCGCCGCGTGCCGACTCCGGGTTCGCGCACCATCGAGGACGTGGCGCGCCTGCTCGAGGTGCCGCCCGCGCGCTGCATGAAGACCTTGATCGTCGAGGGCAAGGACGACGGGGTGGTCGCGCTGGTGGTGCGCGGCGATCATGAGCTGAATGCCGTCAAGGCACAGAAGCTCGAGGGCGTGGCGAGCCCGTTGCGGCTGGCGAGCGCGGCGCGGGTGCTCGCGGCCACCGGCACCGACCCCGGTTACGTGGGGCCGGTGGGACTCGAGTGCCGCGTGTATGCCGATCACAGTGCACTCCTGCTCGCGGACTTCGTCTGCGGCGCCAACGAGAAGGACCTGCACCTGACGGGCGTGAACTGGGAGCGCGACGTCCGGGCCGCGCAGGCTGCGGACCTGCGCAAAGTCGTCGCAGGCGACCCGAGCCCCTCGGGCAAGGGGCATCTCCAGATCGCGCGCGGCATCGAGGTGGGTCACATCTTCCAGCTCGGCTGCAAGTACAGCAAGCCCATGAAGGCCGTGGTGCTCGATGAAGCCGGCCGGGAGATGGTCCTGCACATGGGTTGCTACGGCATAGGCGTGACGCGCATCGTCGCCGCGGCCATCGAGCAGAATCACGATGAGCGCGGCATCATCTGGCCCGACCCTATCGCGCCCTTTCAGGTCGTGCTGGTGCCCCTCAACCTGCAAAAATCCGCCCGTGTCCGCGAAGTCAGCGACCGCTTGTACACCGAGCTCACCGCCCTGGGCGTCGAAGTGCTGTACGACGATCGCGACGCACGCCCCGGCGTCAAGTTCGCAGACGCGGAGCTGCTCGGCATCCCTCACCGGCTGGTGGTGGCTGAACGGGGCCTCGAGGCCGGCAAGCTCGAATACCGTCATCGCTGCGAGAGCGCCAGCACCGAGTTCCCCGCAGCCGAGGCGCTCGCCTTCGTACGCGCGCGCCTCGAGGCCTGATCCCACGCGCACCGCTCCGGCAACGCGCTGGCGCGCGCACCTCGTGGCGCTCGCGTTCGCCATGCTCACTATCGCCGGCGTTCGGCCCGCGTGTGCCCAGGGGCAGCGCGATCCGGAGCTGCAGGCGGTGGTGGCGAAAGCCATCGCCCAGGCACAGTGCTTCACCGATCAGTACGACTCGGCCGTGTGGTACACGCTGATGGAACCGCGGCTGCGCAACCTCGTGAAGGAGCAGAACGAGCGCATCGACATTCTCAGGCAGGTGTATTGCGAGACGCATCGGCCGGGAGAGGCACGCCTGCCGCCAGGACTGGTCATGGCGCTGATCGCGGTCGAGAGCCGCTTCGACCGCTGGGCTGTGTCGCCCGCGGGCGCCGTGGGCCTCATGCAGGTGATGCCGTTCTGGCCGCAGAGACTCGGCATGCCCCGCTACCAGCTGGTGCACGCCGCACCCAACATTCACATGGGCTGCGCCATCCTGCGCTTCTACCTCGGCTACGAGCACAACGACGTGCGCAAGGCGCTGGCGCGCTACAACGGCAGCGTCGGACGGCGCGACTACCCGGACCTGGTACTCGCTCAGTGGACTCGCTGGGCGGGCGCGGATGATCTGGGCTTCAGCGAAGCGCAGCTCAGACCGCACGGCAGCCTGCGGAAGTGAGCTAGTTGTGCGTGCCGGTGCGCGCCACGGCGCCGTGCGCCGGCGGCAGCGAGCGCGCGACGCCTTCGCGGCGCGAGTCCGCGGCGCCCTCGTAGGTACCGTCGGGGAGCCGCACGACCCCATGCAGGCCCGAGTTTTCCGCGTGGCCGGGTTTCAGCTCGATGCCGCGCTCGCGCAACCCCGCGATCACCGCCGGAGAAAATCTCGCGATCTCGCCGCTGAAGGTATCGCCACGCGCGATGAGGTTGGGAAGCTCGATGGCCTGCTTGAGCGGCAGCCTCCAGGCGAGCAGCGCGAGCAGCGTCTTGGCGTTGTACTCGAGAATGGCGTTGCCCCCGGGGGAGCCGAGCGCGGCGACGAAAACGCCGGAGCGATCGAGCACAATGATCGGCGACATCGAGGAGCGCGGCTGCTTACCGCCCTGCACGGCATTGGCGACGAGCCGGCCGCCCTCGGTGGGCACGAACGAGAAGTCCGTGAGCTGATTGTTGAGCACGAAGCCCCCGACCGTGCGTCCGGAGCCGAATATCGATTCGACGGTCGTGGTCATCGAGACGACATCGCCATCCGCATCCACCACCACGAAGTGGCTCGTGCCCGCCGCCTCGGTGGTCGCGTCCCGACCGCGCGGCAGCGGGATATCTCCCGGGGACGGGGCCGCGCCGGCGTGGTCGCCAATCAACTGCGCCCGCAGGCGTACGTAAGCCGGATCGAGCAGTCGCGCGACCGGCACTGACACGAAGCGCGGATCCCCCACGTAGCGGTCGCGGTCGGCGTACATCAGGCGGCTCGCCTGGGCGAACAGGAACCAGGCCTGCGGGTCCGAGGGCCCGAGCGTGGCGATGTCGGTCCGGTCGAGTATCGACAGCATCTGCAGCAGCGATACCCCGCTCGAGGGGGGAGGCGGCACGCACACCGTGTAGTCCTGATACGGCCGGCACAGCGCGGCACTCGCCTCAACGCGATAGGAGCTCAGATCCTCGAGGGTCATTGTTCCCGGCCGCGGCGGCTGGTGAGTTGCCCTCACGATCGCCTCGGCAATCGGGCCTTCGTAGAGCGCGCGCGGACCCTTGTCGGCGATGCTTTGCAGGGTGCGTGCGTACTCGGGGTTCTGGAACAGATCGCCTTCCTCGAGCGGGTCGCCATCGCCGCGCGAGAACAACATGCGAATCTCATTGGTCGGCGGAAAGGGCGAGCCCTCGCCGAGAAACATCGCCAGCCGCGCAGGCACGCGGAAGCCTTGGCTCGCGCCGCGGATGGCAGGCTGAAACAGCTCCTTCCAGGGCAGCGCACCGAACTTGCGCTGCGCGCTCCCCAGCATGGCTATCACGCCCGGCACGCCCGTCGAGCGCCCGCTGCGTACCGCCTCGACGTACGGCAGCGGCTTGCCGTGGTCGTCCATGAACATGTCGGAGCGCGCGCCGGCCGGGGCCTTCTCGCGGCCGTTGAATGCCGTCACCTTTCCCGTGTTGGCGTCGTAGTACATGAGGAAAGCACCGCCACCCACTCCCGAACTCTGCGGCTCGACCAGTCCGAGCATGGCCTGCACGGCAACGGCGGCGTCGATGGCCTTGCCCCCCTGGGCGAGGATCTCGAGACCCGCGTCAACGGCCATGGGATTGGCTGCGCTGACCCACGCCTGCTGGCTGCGGTGCCGGTGGCGATGGAACCAGGAGTGCGCGGGCGGCGTTGCGCCCGCGGCGGGCTGTGCTTCGCGCGCGGCCGGCGGCGCGGCCGCCGGTGACTCGGTGCTCGGCGGCGCCGGGAGCCGTGGCGACTCGCTGGCCGGCGGCGCCGGGGACGGTGGCGGCTCGGCGGGGACCGGTGGCGACTCAGCGGGGATCGGCAGCACACTCTGCGCAGCGGCGCTGTCGACGGGAGCGGGTGCTGCCGATGTCGGCGGAGCAGGCGCCGCAGAACTCGCCGGCGTGTTGGTTGCGGGTTGCGCACTAACGGGCGCGAGCCGCGCGGAGCCCGCCAGCAGCAGTGCCACCAGCAGGGTCAGCGGAAGGTTGCGATTCAACATCTGTTCAATTCAAGCCGTGTGAAACCCCGCGCGCACGTCCCGCGCAGGCACTGCAGCCTCACTCACCTCCACCGAGGTGACCTTGGACGCGGACGAGCCGACCCACAGCCATTTCACGAACTCGCCGACCGTCTCGTCATCGCCACAGGCCAATATCTCCACGCGCCCGTCGGAGAGGTTGCGTGCGTAGCCGCGGATGCCGAGTTCCCGGGCGCGTCGCGCGGCAGTCGCGCGGTAGAAAACCCCCTGTACCCGGCCACCGACCAGACACCTCTTGCACACCATGACTCGGAATTCGCGGCTGTGCCGGGAAAGCGCCCGCGAGCAGCCTAGCACGGGCGGCAGCGCGGATCATCAACAGCGCGGAGCGTTCCGCTGATCGCAATGACTCGAGCCGGCGGGGTCGTTACGCGTCCGTGAATAACTCCGCTGAGGCCTGCGCCGATTTGTGGCACTTTAACGCTCCATGGCGGAAATCCTGGTGCTCTACTACTCGCGTGGCGGCGCCACCGCAGAGCTGGCACGCCAAGTCTGTCGCGGCGTGGAAACCGCCGGCGCGAGCGCACGGCTGCGAACCGTGCCGCCGGTGTCGGCCGAGAGCGAGGGACCCATCAGGCCGGTGCCGGCGAGCGGCGCCCCCTACGCGACGCTCGATGACCTGCGCGAGACGCAGGGACTTGTGCTCGGCAGCCCCACCCGCTTCGGCAACATGGCGGCGCCTCTGAAGCACTTTCTCGATGGCACTGCGAGTCTGTGGCTGTCCGGCGCGCTGGCCGGCAAGCCGGCCGGAGTCTTCACGTCCACCCAGACCATGCACGGTGGCCAGGAGACCACGCTGGTGTCGATGATGCTGCCGCTGCTGCATCACGGCATGTACCTGGTCGGCCTGCCCTACACCGAACGCGCGCTGAACGAGACCCGCAGCGGGGGCACGCCCTACGGAGCCTCTCACGTGAGCGCGCCGGGAAGCGCACCGGCCCTCACCGAGGCGGAGAAGGCGCTGGCGCAGGCGCTCGGCAAGCGGGTGGCTGCGCTCGCAGTACGTTTGTCCCGCGGCTGAGCTGCCGCGCCGAGGCGGGCGCGCCTCAGTCGCCGCGGGCGCCTGGCGCCGCGCGCAGCACTTCGCGGATGAAGGGAACGGTCAGCCGCCGCTGCGCGCTGAGCGATGCCTCATCGAGCGTGTCGAGGAGCCGATACAGCGTGCCCATGTCGCGCGGGAAGCGCGTACGCAGCCAGTGCCAGGTCTCCTCCGGGAGCTCGAGCCCGCGCAGCCGTGCCCGCAGCTGCAGGGCGGCGCGCTGCTCCTGCTCGTCGAGCACGTGCAGCTGGAACACCGCGCCCGCGGCACAGCGTGAGCCGAGATCCGGCAGCGCCCAGCGGGTGAGCGCCGGCGGGGCCTGCGCCGCCAGGACGAGCTGTCCGCCGGCTTCCTCCAGCTCGCGCACCACGCCGAAAATGCCGAGCTCCCAGGCGGCCTGACCCGCGACCGCATCGACATCATCCAGACAAAGACACTCGAGCTCGCGCAGCCCTTCGAGCACGCCGACCCCGAGCGGCGCAACCTCCGCCAGCGGGACGTAGCCCGCGCGCCTGCGCTCGCCCGCTGCTGCCGCACAGGCGGCCTGCAGCAGGTGCGTCTTGCCCGAGCCCCCCGGCCCGCACAGCCAGGTGAGGCCGGCCACGCCACCGGCCGCGAGCTGCTCGACGTGCTGCAGCGCCTGCGCGTTGCGCGCGGGCAGGAAACTGGCAAATACCGCGCGATCAGGCAGGCGAACGCCCAGGGGAATCTGACGCATGCGCGCTCGCCTCAAACAGGGCGCGCCGGCTGCACCCAGGCGCGCCGCGTGAAAATCAGCACGTAATGCACACCGGACACCGCCGTGGTCGCCAGGGTGACGAGCGCACAGGCATCGAGGATCTCGTGCGGCAGCAGCCCCAGGGCGGCGTTGAGCAGCACCAGCACGACGTACACGAGCTGTGCGGCGGTGTTGACCTTGCTGATCAGCGTCGGCCGCCCGCGCAGCGGCCCGAACCACAGGCGAAAGATCAGCGCGCCGAGCCCGATCATCACATCGCGCGCCACCACGGCGGCCGTCAGCCACCACGGCACCAGACCAGCCCACGCGGCCTGGACGAACACCATAACCAGCAGCAGCTTGTCGGCCATCGGGTCGAGGAATTTGCCGAGCTCGGAGGTCCAGCCGAAACGCTTCGCCAGGTAACCGTCGAGGCCATCCGACACCGCCGCGGCAATGAACAGCGCAAGCGCCACCAGGTATTGACCTTTGTGCAGCGCCACGACAATCGGCCAGATCAGCGCCAGTCGGAGCAGGCAAATGAGATTGGGCAGGTGGCGCACGAGGTGACGGCAGTGCTGACCATCAGCCCTGCGGCTGGTAGCGGTACATCATCCGCTCACCGGCGCCGCCCGTGCGTACCAGGCGCGTCGAGCCGGTCAGCTCCTGCTCGAGTCCCGCGGCGCCGCCGCGCGCCAGCACATCAAACGTGACGCTGCTGGGCTCCGCTGCGGCAATGTTGGCGTGACGCACGCCCGGAACACTCTGCAGCAGCCGCTCGACCGCCGCGTAGGCGGCCAGCGTGGTCACGCCGTCCACCTGCACGCGCACCCCCGCGTCGGCCGCCGCGAGCGAGCCGCCCTGTTGCGGCACCAGCAGATCCACGGTGTGATCGATACCCGCCGCAAGGGATCCATTCCACGTGGCGCTGAGCGCGTGCGTGTACAGGCTCCACTGCAGCGGCGTGTCAGGACCTGCGTCCTGACCGCGGCCGACGAGAATCTGATCACCGCCATAGCGCTGCGCCGCCTGCAGCAGCGCGTCCGGCGCGAGCGGGTTGCCGGCGCTGTCGACCACGGTGAGCGGAATCAGGCTGATGGGCAGGCCGCGCTCGGCCGCCACACGCTCGAGCTCGACCCGCGCGGCATCCTCGGCCGCGCGCGCGCGCGGCGGATCGAGCACCACGAGCGTGAACGGGCGCTCGCGCGGCCACGCACTGCGGCCGGCGGCAGCGATGGCGCGCTCGACGGCCGCGCCATCGAACACGACCTGCGACTCGCCGCGCGGGCCGGTGCCATAGCTCTTCACGTAACGGGGCGCGTCGGCGACCACGCTGGCAAGGGCGGGATCGGCGGCCGACTCGCGGCGTCCGGTGGCGCGCACCAGCGCCTGACGCATCGCGTCCTGCAGTGCAGGCAGCGAGCGCGCCCCGACGTCGACCTCATACACGCGCACCTGACGTCCCGCCCAAGACGGCGCCGTGCAGCACAACAGACACAGGCCTGTCAGAAGTCCGCGCACGCGCCGCTTCGCAAAGGTTGATTTTGAGCCCGCTACGGACATCGTCTGGATCGCACGCGCAACGGCGCACAGCGGCAGGTACAATACCATACACGCCTGTGTGACACGGCTGCCTGCACCCGCAGCGGTGCGACCCAACGGCGTGCACAGAACCAGCACAGCACCATGACAGAAGGTTTCGGCATCACCTATCGCGATGCAGGCGTCGACATCGACGCCGGCGACGAGCTCGTCGAGCGCATCAAGCCGCTCGTGCGCCGCGCACAGCGCCGCGAGGTGCTCGCCGGCATCGGCGGCTTCGGCGCGCTGGTCGAGTTGCCATCCGGCTACCGCCGTCCGGTGCTGGTCGCGGGCACCGACGGTGTGGGCACCAAGCTGCGCCTGGCGATCGACACCGGCCGTCATGACACCATCGGCATCGACCTGGTGGCCATGTGCGCCAACGATGTGGTGGTTCAGGGAGCCGAGCCGCTGTTCTTCCTCGATTACTACGCGACCGGCAAGTTGCAGGTCGCGGTCGCCGAGGCGGTGGTGCGCGGCATCGTCGAGGGATGCGTGCAGGCGGGCGCGGCGCTGGTCGGCGGCGAGACCGCCGAGATGCCGGGCATGTATCAGGGCACGGACTACGATCTGGCGGGCTTTTGCGTCGGGGTGGTCGAGAAGGATGCGATCATCGACGGCAGCGCGGTCGCCGCCGGAGATGCGGTCATCGGCCTGTCCTCCTCCGGTCCGCACTCCAACGGCTACGCACTGATCCGCAAGCTGGTAAGCATCGCCGGGGCAACGCCCGCGACCGTGCTCGACGGGCGGCACCTCTTCGACCGGCTGCTGGCTCCCACGCGCATCTACGTGAAGCCGCTGCTGGCGCTGATCAGGGCCATGCCGGTGCACGGTCTGGCGCACATCACCGGTGGAGGCCTCACCGACAACATTCCGCGCGTGCTGCCCGCCGGATGCGAGGCGATCCTCGAGCGGCGTCGCTGGCCCGAGGACCCGGTCTTCGGGTGGCTGCAGCGCACGGCGCGCCTCGAGGACGCGCAGATGTACCGCACCTTCAACTGCGGCATCGGCATGGTCGCCCTCGTTCCGCCCGAGCGCGCCGCCGCCGCGGTGGAGTTGCTCGTTGCCCGCGGCGAGCGCGCGCAGATCATCGGCGAGGTGCGCGCCGGGGGCCGTGGCGTCGTCATCCAGGAATGAATGCCGGAGCGGAGCTGAAGCTCGCCATCCTGATCTCGGGACGGGGTTCCAACATGCTGGCGATCGTGCGCGCGTGTCTCGCAGGCACGATCGGCGCCCGCCCCGTGATCGTGATCTCAGATCGCACCGACGCCGCGGGCCTCGCGGGCGCGCGTGAGCTCGGCGTGCCGACTGCGGCCTGGGCGCGCGACCGCGGGGCGACCTTCGAACAGATGCTCGCCGCTACGCTCGCCGCCGCGCAGCCGGACGTGATCGCGCTCGCCGGCTTCATGCGCATCCTGTCGGCACCGTTCGTCGAGGCTTACCTCGGCCGCATGCTCAACATCCACCCCGCGCTGCTGCCCGCTTACCGCGGCCTGCACACGCACCGGCGCGTGCTGGCGGCAGGGGACACCGAGCACGGCGCCAGCGTACACTTCGTGACCGCAGAGCTCGATGGCGGACCTGTTGTGCTGCAGTCGAAGGTCGCGGTGGCACCGGGGGATACCGAGGCCACACTGAGGGCACGCGTGCAGGCCACCGAGTACATCATTTATCCGCGCGTGCTGGCCTGGTTCAGCGAGGGGCGCCTCACCTGGCGCGACGGCGCGCCGTGGCTCGACGGACAGCGGCTCGATACGCCCATGGTGGAGGATTTCCGTGCGTCAGTCGTCTGATGATGCCGGGTGCGCCCGCTTCCCGGGCACCGTGGTCGCCGCCGTGCTGCTCCTCGGTACGGGCGCTGCGGCCGCTGACCAACTCAGGCCCTACACCGCCA
>Ga0123356_10001641_pt1 | contig 24553 bp, 28 predicted proteins | sample TergutEmb28metaG_2_FD_92546 | JGI IMG/M metagenome (GOLD analysis project Ga0123356, IMG submission 92546) | Embiratermes neotenicus P3 segment gut microbial communities from Petit-Saut dam, French Guiana - Emb289 P3 | ecosystem: Host-associated > Arthropoda: Insects > Digestive system > Gut ...
ATCGCGCTTTCAGCGCTTTTTCATAAAAACAGAATAAAGCATCTGCAAAAATTTACAGATTTCAGAGACATCTCTACTGGATAAAACGCCTATAAATCAACTGCTTAATAAATCTGATTACCAAAATGTCAAAGAACGTGATTGTATGTTATTGTTATTCAATTAGATAAAACGCGACACTACTGTAATCGTATAAAAAATACTTTTCCTTTTTCATCTCTTAATTCTTAATTGTTAATTATTAATTCTCAACCCTCCATTCTCAATTCTCAATTGAAAAATCGTTTGCAACAAATGAAGTTCGTGCAATGTTTTAATTTGTAGTGCAATATTTTCGTTGGTTACATCTCTCAAATAATCACTTACGGTTAGTGTGCCGTTTTCTACTTTTGCTGCTGAGGTATTTTTTATTCTTGTGCGTAATTCAATAATTTCATCATCTTGTTTTAGAAGTTCTTTATATTTTTCAATATCAGCGTTTTGCTGTGTGAGTTTTTGTTGTGTGTTAAATAGAAAAATTTCTTTTTGAATTTCGATATTTTTTTGAAGATTAACCAAACTCCTTTTATCCTCCTGCATGGTATATAAGCCGCCGAAATTCCACGAAAGATTAAGTCCGCCAATAAAATAAGGCGTAAATCCCGATTTAAACATATTCAATCCCGGGTTGCCTAATGCCCCTGTGGCAAATAAGGCTATGCGCGGCATCCCTTTAGTGTAAAGCATTTGTGATTGAATTTCAAACTGTTTGTTTTGTGCTGAAAAAAGTTTTAGCTCGGGTCTGTTTTTAATTTCGGTTTTAATTTCAACTAATTGTGGGCGAGCTAAATCTGCTGGATTCGCAATCGTTTCGCCAATAAATGCGCTTAGTACCGCCATGCCCGCTTTTTGGTATGATCTCATTTCCGTTGCCCGTTGTTTTGCATCTAATATACTCACTTTCACATTATCCAAATCGGAACGTAACGCAATGCCGTTTTCGACGTAACTTTCAATAATCTTGTAGTTTCGTTCCAATTCTTCAATAAATAATTGGTTTTGTTTAAGTTGTTCGTTTAAAGTTAAAATATTAAAGTACAATTGATTTACTTGAGAATAGAGCGCATACAAATTTACTTCGGTTTGTTCTCTGTTCACATCGGCGTTTGCGGTTGCCATTTTCTTTTGAGTCGCCATTATTCCACCATCCCAAAGAACTTGCGATAGATTAAGCGCAATATTGTACTGGTCTTTCGTTGGAAACGCTACACCGGTAATGCCCATATTGTCAATCATTTCAAGAAATTTGTCGGGAAATGTGGTAACATCGCTCTGCCAAGAGGCTTTACCGGTAAGTGATGCCTGGGGCAACCAGTTTTTGTTCGTTGCGGCAATATTATACGTTTTCGCCTGCTCAATTAAGTCGTATTGCTTGATGAGCGGATAATTTGCCCGCGCCTTTTCGTAACACGCTTCAAGGCTCAACTGTGCGAAAGAATTGAGAATTGAGAATTGAGAATTGAGAATTAAAAGTGTGATAATAATAAGATTACGATGTTTCATATTCTCTTAATTTTTAATTGTTAATTATTAATTATTAATTTTGTTCGATATTTTTGTTTAACAGTTTTGTCTATTTGATTGCAAAAAAATTTACGGTCTTAAGGCATTTAATATAAATTCTACATTGCTTTTACATCTTTCATGAAGAAAGTTTTCCAAACTTTCAGCTTCAGCAAAATGCGCATTTTCTTTCAAAACAGGCAACGCAATAAATGTAGCAATATTGATTGAAAGAACGTTCATCAATAAATTCTGAAATGCGATTGGGCGAACTGTGCCTTTTGTGATTTCGGTAGTGAGCATTTTTTCGATAGTAGATAAAAAGGGGAATAAATGCGGGAAAAGTATTTTGATAGCCCATTCGCGGTTTTCTTTGTTCGATACAATTTCTCTAAAAACAAACATAGGAAGTTGCGGATTTTGCATCAAAAATTTGAATTGTGTTTCAATCAGAAGCCTCAATGTTTCCCTAAGGTCAGTATTTTGCTCAAATACCACGTTGAACATTTGAGTAAGTGTTTGCACCTTTTCTTTAAACACTTTTTGAAACAATTGTTCTTTTGTGCGGAAATAGTAATGTAGCATTGAATGACTTACGCCTGCGCGTTTTGCAATGGCTACCGTTTTAGCATTGCCGTACCCTTTTTCGAGAAACTCCGCTTCTGCAGCTTCGAGAATGATTTGCTCGGTGTTTACTTCGTTATTATCCATGTTATTTGTTTGACAGTTTTGTTTGACAATTCTGTCGGCAAAAATAGAATAATTTTAATATGCTTTCATTTTATCGAATTTTTTCTGCGTTATAGAAGGATTAAAACGAATCAAACTCTGTTTGAGAATCGTTCCAAATTTGATCACCCGTAAAATCTTCATCAAAAGCATCTTCTTCTGCTTCCTCTAATAGGTCGTTCAAAAAATCGTCCTCGGGATTGGCTGTAGGATTTTCGTCGGATTTTGGCAGTATGCCTTCCAACAAAGTACAGCGCGGATACACCGCGTTTTCTTTTGCCGGCAATGTTTTCAGCAATTCTATGTAAAAAACTTTGGGATGAATAAAATCATATTCATACATAATATGCTGATGCGGGTCAGTGATAAAATCTTTCAAAATCGCATCTCTCATAATATATTTCGGAATGTTTGAGGCAATTGAAAACTCTTCTTCTTCCTCATAAGTTGGCGTTTCCGATGTTCTTTCATCCTGCATATCAATGAGCGTAACCTCTTGTTTCTTGTTCCATTTGGCATCGCAAATGGAAAACGAAGCTAACTCATGTCCGGTTAGGCCGATAGAATCATAGAGGATTTGATGAAAGGACTCGAAATTATCGGAAGATAAGATTTCGATGTTGCGCTCGAAGCTTTCTACTTCGTCGAAGGAAATTTTAAATTTGTAATAGTACATTATTTTATTTTTGGGTATAGTTTATAGTTTGTAGGGTTAAAAATTTAAGAATTTAAAGATTTAAAGATTTAAGGGTTGAAGTTTGAGAATATTAAATTTTTAAATTTTAAATCATATTGTGGTAAACGTTGGTTACATCGTCATCTTCTTCAATGCGTTCAAGGAGTTTTTCTACTTCTGCTTTTTGGTCGTTGGTGAGTGTTTTCATGTCGTTAGGAATTCTTTCGAGTTTAAACTCTTTGATTTCGAATCCGTTTTCTTCTAAATGTTTTTGAAGAGGACCAAAACTTTGAAAATGGGCATAGATTAAGATCGTATCGTCTTCTTCAAAAATTTCATCTGCATCAAAATCTATTAGTTCCAATTCTAATTCTTCTAAATCCACGCCCTCTTTTTTGGCGATGGTAAAGCGGCATTTTCTGTCGAAAATAAAATCGAGCATGCCTTGTGTGCCCAGCGTGCCGTTGAATTTATTGAAGTAGCTGCGAATATTAGCTACAGAGCGCTGGTTATTGTCTGTGGCTACTTCAATTACGATGCCTACACCATGTGGGGCATAGCCTTCAAATACCACTTCTTTATATTCGGAGGTATCTTTTTCAAAGGCTCTTTTGATGGCGCGTTCCACGTTTTCTTTCGGCATATTCTCTGCGCGTGCATTGTGAATGAGCAGCCTTAGCTTTGAGTTTGTGTTGGGATCGGGACCGCCGGTTTTGGCAGCCATAGTGATTTCACGTCCAAGTCGGGTAAACACTTTTGCCATGTTGCCCCAACGCTTAAATTTGCGTTCTTTTCTAAATTCAAATGCTCTTCCCATATATAAAAGTTTAAGGTTTAAAGTTTAAGGTAAAAAAACGACATCTTTTAATTCTTAATTGTTAATTACTGTTTATCTTTTTTTCCACCAAAAATAGTAACGTTAATATATTTTTTCGGATTTTGCTTGATATCCACCAACAAATCATCCAAACTTTGCAGTGTATTTCCGAGTTTTGTATATAAATCATCTTCGTTCAATAATTTAGCTACATTTCCATCTCCTTCGTGCATTTTTCTAACGACCTCTTCTAATTGAAGCACTGTGCTATTCGCATTCACAATTACCTCTGCCACATTGGCTTTTGCGATCGAATCGGCAATTTGGTCGAAATTGGTCACAATCCGTCTTAACTCAGGAGATATTTCGGTAAGTGTTTCCGAAAACTTTGTTATTTCGTTTACTATTTTTCCAAATTTTTCTTTATTGTCTGTAACTATTTGGTCTAATGAGGCGGTTACAGATTCAATATGGCTTAGGGTTTGCGCCAATTTTTCGCCGCCGTTTTGACTGTATAACAGATCTTTGAGCACTACGGCAATCGTATCTACCGAAGATAAAATATTCGCGATTTGGTCTTTCATCGGCTCTATGCCTTCAAGCATCTGCGGAGCAACGATGCTGGTGATCGTGTCGCCGGGTCGTACAAATTCTGTGGCTGTTCCCAATTCCAAACGCACAATAATTCCGCCCAACATATCTTTCGACGTTACCTCAAAACGAGAATCTACAGGTATTTGAATCTTGTCGTTAATGAGATATTCTGCCATAATGCGCACCGGATTGTTGCTAATGAGTTTCACTTTGGTTACCTTTCCGATAGGAAAACCTTGCAGATAAATTACGGCTCCCGTATGCAACCCGCCACTGTTTTCATACACAGAATAATAAAACTCTTTTTTGCTGAATGTATCAATTCCCTTTAAGAAATTGGCTCCGAAATACAGGATAAGAATCGCTAAAATGCAGAACACAGCCACTTTAATGGATTTCGCATTTCGTTCGGAATGTTTAGGGGGTTTACTTTTTTCTTCCATAGATTTTAAAAAATGAAGTGCAAAAATAGAAGAAAAATAATATCAAAACAGTAGAGACGGGGTGCGCCCCGTCTCTACATCTCTATCACGAGAAAAATGATACCATTTAAATGGTAAAATTATTTGAGTTCATCAGGCTTTGGTTGCTCACCAAAACCACCACTACTACTACAAGGTGTTACATCCAGGTAGAGTTCTCTGCCGGTATCTACCTCAAAACCAGGTAATAGTGCAATAAAATCGGTTGCCCGTAAAGTAATATTGCTATTTGCCGGTATCGTTGTTTGGTTATCTAGGGTAATTGATTTTTTAACTGCGTAATTATAATTGGTAAAATTCGTAATTTTGGTAATCTCTGTCGTCTTATCGCATTTTAAGCTATAGACTTTTACATAATCAACGTACATGTATTCTTGAAAATATGGAGAGGTTTGTGGGTGATATTGTCCATCATTTACTCCGTTTAGAATTGCTAAATTTAAAATAAGCCGAACCGGGTCCACTACTTTATGATCATTTAGAGAATATATTGGCTTCCCATCCAAATACCAAATTAGCCTGTTTTTGTCCCATTCTATAGCATACGTATGCCAGTCTGCGTAAGAAAAATTTGAAAGTTCATGGAATGTTCCAATATTATCTGTTGGATTATACGCTATGATCCTTGCTGTTACAAATCTATTAGGTGAATTATTTCTAGCAAAGATTTCACAAATGTCAATTTCGGCTGCGTTTGTGTGAGGATTGACCCATTGAGTTGTCCAAAAAGCAGGCCAAAATCCCCATTTTTTTCCATCTCTCCAAGGAAATTTAATCCGTGCCTCAATATAGCCGTATCGTGTGTTATATGCTGGATTGCTTGATACCCATCCTGATCTATATTTATACGTTTTTCCGGGAATACAGGGTTCGCATATCCAATTCGTGTTTGGAGCAGGAGTTGGACATGTAATAGGTGTATTATTTAATGCTATTACTAAATTACCACCGGAAACCCAAACTTGATTGGCAAGATATAATTGAGGTTGCTGATTTGTTCCTCCCGCAGCGGCAGTATCTCCTCTACTCCATATATCTGAGTTAAAAGTGTTAAATTCATCTTGCCATTTCAATTGCCAATGCGGATCATTGGCGGGAGTTTGAGAAAAAACAAGACCATATATCATGCAACAGAAAGTAAATATTGTTATTTTATTCATTTTTACCTCCTTTTTTAATCTTTGTACCCCTAATAGTATGTCCTATTGCACCATCGTGTTGTAGATATACCAAAAAACTTAAGTACATTGTACCCTTTTTATCAAACCATCCATTTGGATATTTAATCGCACCATCTGTCCATATGGAACTTCCATTGGAATCAATCCATGCAGTTACTTTATCGTTCTCTGTATATTGAATAATAATCTCGCTTTCAGAGCTACCAGGGGCTATTTTGCCTGAATAACAAACAGTTTCACTATCTAATAATTCCAAACGCGAATTCATGTAGGATATTTCCGTAACAAAATCCCAATCTCCGGTATATCTGTCACGATAATCTTTATCACAACCCTCAATAAGGAACATTATGAGTATAATTGCTGTTATTGTTGTTAATTTTTTCATAATTAATCTTTTTGGTTTATATTTTGCCTGCAAAAGTAATTATTATTTCGTTAAAATCATCCGTTTAGTATCAACAATCTCATCATCTACCACCAAAGTATAGAGATACATACCTGCCGGAAGTTCTGAGCCATAAACAGTAATCGTATTTTTGCCTGTTTGTGGAAGTGAATATGATTTTATTTCTGCACCCTGCAAATTATAAATATAGATAACCGCGTGTTTCGTAATTTCAGGCAAATGACATGATATTTCCGTATTGGAAGAGAAAGGATTGGGTGCATTTTGGTACAAAACCGCCTTTTCTTGAGAAAATTGTGGGACTTCGGGGACTTCAGGAATATATAAACCTCCTTGTGGATTCCCACAACAACTATATATCAATTTTTGTAAAACAGCAAATGATTGCAGTAATTCTGTTAGATCCATCTCCTGAGCGAGAACAATCTCTTGCAGTGTTTCAATTACATTTTGCTGAGTTTCAATTACATTTTGCTGCTCATTAAACCCCTTAATCAGCATGGCGATAAATGCATTGTAATTCACAAACATGGTTTCCATACAAGTATCTACCAAATCGGGCATAATTTCTATTAATTCCTGTCCCAACACCCCATAATCTCTTTTTCTCAAATCTATAGAATCGGATCTAAAAATAAGAGAATCTGATTTGTAAAAATAAGAATAGGTATGGATTTGTTTTAGTAAAATGGTTGCATTTTCTATGGGCGTAATTTCTGTTTTTAAGGTGCTGTCGGAAGATACAACCGATGATTTGAATCTAACTCTATTATAACCCTCTGTGGGATGATAAAAATTAAGCCAGGGATCTCCTTTTGAATTATGCATTCCAAAATAAGCATACCCATCGGTTTTATTATATGGGTGAAATACAAAATTTACGCCATTATTTGAAATGGTAACTTTGCCTTTGTCGGAATTATTTGTTCCGATACCCACATTGCCATTGGTGAGAATTTTAATTTGGCTCATCGCCATCGTTGTAATCAACAACAATACAAAAAATAAAAACATTTTCTTCATAATAAAAATTTAGTTTTACGTCTCGCCTCCTTTAAGCAAACAAAAATTATTAATTAATTTGTATTGCATTTTTTTGAGAACAGTTGCAGTCTGTTTTATATGTTGGGGTGGTTCGCCCGTCGTCGGGTTTTCAATTTTTGACAAATAAAAAAGCGGATTTACACTATCCGCTTATGAGGTCTTCGACTACCTGTTATTCCAATAATGCAAACCCGCATTACAGCGAGCGTAGATTATTTCTGGAATAACTTTTTGAAAGTGTCGAAGCTTCATAAAGCGAGAATATAGCAAACGCTATATTTATATGTCTATTTCATAACATATTAGCATGTTGTTTTTTATATCATACGCATTTTTTGTTAATAATTTGTTGGCAAAAATAAGATTTTCTAATATTTTTGCAAGCATTTACGTTAATAAATCATGAAAATTGTTGACCGTTATATTTTCACAAAGTTTTTGGGCGCATTTTTTTATGCCATAGCACTCTTAGTGGTGATTATTGTGGTATTCGATTTTGCGGAAAATGTAGGACGTTTCATGGATTATAAGATTCCTTGGAAAGATGTGGTTATTAAATACTATTTTAATTTTATTCCACACTTTTTCAACCTTTTTATTCCGCTTTTTGCATTTATCAGTACGATTTGGTTTACTTCCAAACTTTCTTCAAACAATGAATTTGTGGCTATTTTAAGTGGGGGCGTTAACTTTTACCGCATGCTTGTGCCTTACCTGACCGGCGCGCTTTGCATTGCACTGTTGTCTATTTTTATGTCGAATGTGGTGGTGCCGAGAGCCAATTATAATATGCAGTTTTTTAAAAACAAACAGATGTCGCGCTGGACAAGAACAACCTCTAATCTTCACATTCGAAACTCTTCAAACAGTTATATTTATGTAGATCGCTGGAATGTGGCCGAGAAAAAAGGATATTTGTTTTGTTATGATGAGCTGAGTAGTAATTTTGTTAAATATAGATTAACCGCCAATGAAATTGTGTACGACGACAGTTTAAAGGTGTGGAAATTATACAGATATGCCAAGCGCATCACGACCCATACCGGCGAGCTGCTCTATAGCGGAGCCAGCATGGATACGGTTTTTAATATTATCCCTTTAGATTTATCGCAAGACGACAAAGCGTGTGAGGTAATGACTTTCCGCGATATTTTACAATACATTCGTGAGGATAAAGACAAGGGAGGGGGCATGTCGAAATATTATATTATGGAAGCGCATAAAAGAATTGCCAACTCATTGGGGGTCTTCATTATGACATTGTTAGGGTTGAGCGTAGCTTCCCGAAAAAACCGGCGGGGCGTGGGCGTGCATCTTTTCTTCGGAATCGCCCTGGCTTTCACGTTTGTTTTTCTGCAACAAGTATCCAAGGTTTTTTCTGTTTACGGCGGATTATCGCCTGCACTGGGTATCTGGATACCCAATATCCTCTATGCTTTTATTTGCTTTTTTATGATACGAACCTGTCAAAAATAGAATTAGAAATTATGAAATAAAAATAAAACCTCATTTTCACCTAATTTATTAACAAAACAACCTCAGTAGTATGATGAATTCCCCACAAACCCTTAACCTCATTACCTTATTAAGCGATTGGAAACTTCGGGATCCATACATTGGAATTTTTAAAGGACAACTACTCAACACATTGCCAGATGCACAAATTGTTGATATCACACATCAATTAGAATTGTTTAATCTTTCGCAAGCGGCTTTTATCGCTAAAAACAGTTATTCCTTTTTTCCGGAAAAAACCGTGCACATAATACTTTCGGGATTATCTTTTTCGGCAGAAGTGAAACCAGTGTTGCTTTTTCATAACGGGCACTTTTTCTTGGGAGAAGATACCGGCGTTTTTTCCATGATGTTTGGCGTCGCAAGCAACATGGAAGCCTATCAGTATAATGGAGATATGACGTTGAGCACTACGGAAAAATTGGCATGCATGGCATCATGGGTTTTTCAAGATACTTATGTTAAAAATACCGTTCCTTATCCTGCTTTAAAATTTCAATTGAGCAACTTGTCGGAGCCTGATTATAATGCAGAGCGCAAAACCATTTCCGGAAAAATTGCCTACATTGATTCGTGTTGCAATGCGGTAACCAACATCCCCGTTTCGATGTTTGAAGCGGCAGGAAAAAGGCCGTTCATTGCCACTGTTTCAAATATACGCTCGTTAAAAATTACGCGGTGTCATCCGTATTACAACCCAAGAGAATCGGAAGTGTTTTTGGTTTACAACCGGTTAGGGTTTCTTGAAATTACTTTGTATAAGGGGAACATTGCGGCTTTGGCGGATATCAGGGTGGGGGATGATTTAGAGATTGTGTTTTCGTAACATTTTAATAGCAAAACGTTATTGTTAAAATATATAAAATGAAATTTTTAAAAACCTTATTCTTATTTCTCCTCGTTTTCAGCATTAAAGGTGTACTTTTTTCCCAAAACCACCCCGATGATATTGTGGGCTTTTACCTCAACGAAGACCCTTTCTCCAAAGCCCTTTCCCAGGTTTACATCTATAACGCCGGCAATGGCACCTACGAAGCCATTGTGGTTTGGGTGCGGGAGGAAGAGCGAAAGCAATACGAAGGTTTGGTATTTATGACCGGACTGACTTTTAACGCCACCGAAAACGAGTGGCAAAACGGCGCCATGATTTACCCGGGGAAAAAGGGAAAATTCAAAGCCTTCATGCGCCTCGAAAAAGATGGCCGCCTCCGCGTAAGAGGCTACTGGGGCGTTTCCATGTTTGGCAAAACGCTGTACTGGGAACCGGAAAAAGAATCGAGAAATGAAAAAATTAAACCATAATGTCAGAAAGAAACAACCACCAACTATCCCCTTCAAATTTTGAAGGGGTGTCTCGCTGCACGAGACGGGGTAGTTTATATCCAAAACTCCTCCTCCTCACATTCATAATCCTTAATTTTAGTTGCACCCGGCAGCAGCCCCCCAAGTACATCTTCTACTTCATCGGAGATGGCTTCGGAACAGGCTCTCTGACCTACAGTGAAATTATAGCCAAAGAAAAAGGAGACACCCTTGTTTTTTCGCAATTTCCGGTAACGGGATTAATTACTACGCATCCCGCAAACGATTGGGTAACCTGCTCGGCAGCAGCAGCAACCGCATTAGCTTCCGGAGAGAAAACAAACAACTATATGCTGAATGTAGCGCCGGATTCCGTGCGTATTTTAACACCAATTTCAAAAATACTCCAAGAAAAAGGTTATGGAATTGGTGTGGCCACCACAGTAAGTATTGACCACGCCACACCGGCAGGTTTTTACGCGCATTCCATATACCGGAAAGATTATTATAACATAGCCAAACAGCTCCCTGCTTCCGGATTTCAGTTTTTTGCAGGAGCCGGATTTATAGATCCAAGTCCTGAGGATTCGGTTTCTATCTTTACATTATTAAAGGAAAATAATTATGCTGTTTCTACTTCTATTGCATCGGCTTCAGCTTCAAAGTCTTTAAAAAATATACTCATTCAACCGCAGGGAAAAGATAGTAAACAACTTCCGTATTCCATTTATAAAGATCAAGACGATTTTACTTTAGCGCAAATTACGCAATTGGGCATAGAAAAACTGTCGGCGTTGAACAAGCCATTTTTTTTCATGATTGAAGGCGGTTTAATAGATTGGGCAAACCACGACAATTTGCCGGAAGCATTATACGGAGAAGTGAAAGAGTTTTCGGAAGCCATAGCAGTAGCTTTAGCTTTTTATAAAAAACATCCGAAAGAGACTTTAATTATCGTTACCGCCGATCATGAAACGGGCGGGGCTGCCGTTTTTTCAGATGGTTTAGATTTTCTGACCGATGGGCATACGGGAAATATTGTGTCTGTTTTTGCCAAAGGTGTGGACGCCGAAAAATTTTCGGGGTTTTATGATAATACGGAAGTCGTGAAGAAAACCTCGCAAATGTTTGGTTTTTAATCTCGCAAAGGCGCAAAGGCGCAAAGTTTTTTATTCTTTGCGCCTTTGCGTCTTTGCGAGATTCGTGGAGCGTACGGGAGTCGAACCCGTGAAAAATTCAAACCCCTCATACGCTCCTCTAACTAACTCATTTTAAATTGTTTACATTTTTTATTTTTTCAATTTTCACTTATTTTTGGCACAATTCTGACACATTTTTATCGCTGTAAAAACCTGCAATGATGCAGGTTACAAGGATGGCGTGTTTTTAAATATGCTGTTTGTTATTATTGTTTTGTTTTTATATTAAGATCTTCCATGCAAGGTGGACATGTGTGATCTTTCTTTTTGCTTTCCTGATCTTCCTTCCATAAGCATATTTTTTTGTGAATGTGCTTTAGTAACCATCCTATACCCAATAAAATAGTAATTCCAACTCCGGAAAAAGCCCATTTATAATTTTCACAAATCCACTCAACCATATTCATTTTTATATTTGGGTAGGTTAATCTGCACAGCCTTCCGATCCATACTCCATAAGTTCCAACATACAATCTTTTTCAGTATCTAATTTTCCATACAACTCCTCAAATGTATTATCTACATCTTTTTTACTTATCAACATTATCCGTGTTTGAATATACTCTCTATCTTTTTCAGAAATATCTAAATCTTCATAGAATACACAATATATTTGATTATCATTGTTTTTTATTAAGAACTTTAGAGATTCAAGAGAAATTTTTGGTGCAATTAGTATTTTTATTTTTTCTACTTCTTCTTCTAATCTTGGCAGCAATAAATAATGTACCGGTTTTTCTGGGCGCAGGTCTGTGGCTACGCCTATCCAAAAACTGACATCAATTTCTTCAATTGTATTATCTACAGTTAGCTTATATAACAAAATACTGAAAATATATTTATCTAAAACACAATATATTTCTCTTAATCTTAATTTAAGATAGGTGTTTATTAACGCATCAAAATAATAATTCATGCTTACTCTTTTTTTGTTAACAATTCAAGATTACTATTGCCAAACACAAGCTCTAACACCCTATGTTTTAACTCTTCTTTCAACTCTACCGTTATTTGAGCCTTAACATCATTATTTGTATTTTTAGGCTCATAAAACTTATCTGGATAAGTAAATAGGTCTATTTCTCGCATATCTAATTTTTCTGCGATTTTAGAAATTTCATCAACCGATAGGGATTGATTGCCATTGCTTATTTTATTCCATTTTGGCTCTTTAAAATCAATAAGCTCTGCAAATTTTGTTTTGTTCAAATCTCTATCATTCATTAATTTGATAAGATTCTTAACTACGAAGTGGGTTTCATTTTTCTTTTTTGACATGATGTTGTAAATTTTATTATTAATAATCAATTGGTTACTTCTAATAGTGAATTTTTTCTGCTATTTTTTTTGAATTATTCTTCGATTTTAGAAATTTTATTATTTTTGCGGCGAAATTAAAATCAATTTTAATCATATTAAAATCAATTTTAACGAGAGCAAAAAAGAATATTTAAAAAACCTATAATAATTATGAACAACTCATTCTCATTCCGAAATGCTTTTGAATCTCTGCCGGCAAACTGCCAGCCGGAAGTAAAGCAAAAAATCATGGACAAACTGAACATCAAAGAAACGGCATTCTATCGCCGCATGAAGGGCATACCCGAACCAAGGGTAACGGAAGCCCAAAATATTGAAGCCATTTTCGCAGAATATAAAATTGTTGATGTTTGGGGTGCGGAAGTGGATATGGTTGAAGCTGAAGATGAAACTGTATAAACATAAAGATACATAATATGAAAAATCAATTACAATTAGTAACAAATCACCAAGCCAAAGAACTTTATGAACTTGGCTTCAACTGGGAAACAAACCATTATTATCCAACTGTGGGTAATGATTTGGATATTATTCACGATTTACACCAAACACTTAATGTTAATCAATTATTTGAGGATAAAATTGCCGCGCCAACCGTGGCGCTGGCACTGAAGTGGTTCAGAGATGTGCATGGCGAGTTTTTCACAATTGACGTCGCCAGCACAAAAAAATATATGGCACAAACAAGAAATAGGGAAACAACACTTATAGACTGGGCAGTAGTAGATTGCAACACATACGAGGACGCCGAAATGGAACTATTATATAAGTTTATTGCCGATTACTCTTTACCTTTTTAACATGAGCAGCTACCTAAACCACTTCGGATGTCCCTTCTACAACGAAAAACTTGACAAATGCGGTTTTTCGGAAAAGAAAGTTAAAAAATCCGATGAGTACAAAGCACAATGCTGTTCAGAGCCCACGTGGGCAATTTACGAAAGAGAAGCACGAATGCCCACCTATTTATTAGAAATGAAACTACGCTCTATTGCCGCCATGCCGCCCTCTTATGTTTCGTGGCAGCGGAAAATTGCAATTTTGGAAATACTGAAAATGCGTGAAAAGTTAAAAAAACGGTATGAAAAAGTTTAAAGGAAAAGCAATTTACAACCCATCCGGCAAAGCCGGAGAATACAGCTATTGGGCGTGCAACTTCTACACCGGTTGCTCAAACGGCTGCCAATATTGCTATTGTAAGCGCGGCGTTATGGCGCATACATGGAGCGACACACCGAAACTCAAAGCGTGTTTCAAAAATAAAGCACATGCCTTAGAAGTGTTTGTAGCTATTTTGTTTAATAAGAAAATTTTAAGTTTATGAATCCGGGACTTGGCGAACTCAAAAAATTTCTTCCACACAACTACCGGAAGCAAATTGCCGAAGCTACCGGCTATAGCAGAAGTTATGTGTATATGGTTGCTACCGGCAGGCTCACTAATTGGAATATGCTTGACTCTTTGAGACAATTAGCTGCTAAAAATAGGGATATCAGCAATAAGGTTATTATTGATAATAAGAAAATTAGAAAATGAAACATAGCGTGAAAAACTTACAGCTTCCGATTTCTTTTCCTGAAATGGAATTGACGTTTGCCGATTTTTTTTGCGGATGTGGTGGCTTTTCGGTAGGGTTTCTAAATGCCGGCTTAAAATGTATAAGCGCTATGGATATATGCTCAGACGCTCTTTGGAGTTACTGGTATAACCTGTGTTACAAAGGATGGTCTCATTTATGGGTTAATCCTGAAAATCCTGAACTTAAAAAGATTAAAAAGAAAAAGATGTGGAATGATGGGAAAACAAGCAACGCTCTTTTTCAAAACATTCCGGATAATTGGTTATCTGCACATGTTACAGAACCTATGCCGTGCCTTAACCTGTTCATGTATTCAATCATGGATTTGGAGCCTGAAATGTGGATGGAAATGTGCAATGTTCGTCCGGGAGATATCAGTATATTTATTGGCGGACCTCCATGTCAGGGATTCAGTACATGCAACCACAATCGAAATATATTAGATGAGCGCAATCAGCTTCCGTTAAGGTTTATTTATTATTGCAAAGTTTGTAAGCCAAAAATCGTTCTCATGGAAAATGTTCCCGGAATATTAACACTTGGGAAAAAGAAGGGGGACAAAGAGGGACCATTCCCCATTTGGTTGCGTGAGAAATTTGAGGATGCCGGTTACACAATGGAATATAGAGTACTCAATGCCGCCGATTATGGCGTTCCGCAAAGAAGGAAACGTGTATTTTTTTATGCAGTCAGAAAAGACGTTTCTTCTTCTGAGCTATTTCCTAATAAAACTCACGGAAAACATTTACAGCAATATTTAACAGTTATAGAAGCAATTGGGCACCTGCCTCCTATTAAAAGCGGCGAACGCTGGGGCAAGGACAGCGCTTACCGCGCATACGCAATGAATGAAAGGGAAGGGTTTGTTATTTGCCCGCAGTGTTTTCATTATAAATTGAAAGAAAGAGAAATATGTAATAACTGCGGGTATGATTTACCGGACACCATTGAAGGTGGAATGTTGGTTTTTCCGGAAATAGGTATGATGGCGGGGATAAAACAACATATTGATAATGATATATTAAGAGAAAAAACGGAATTTTTATATAAAGAAAAAATATGAAGTGTAAAATAAGCGCTTGGTGGTGTGTTTATCATGCTTGCATGAGCGACGACTGCCAAAAAAAATATACGAAAAAAAATGGTGCTGACTTTGGACCCGGTAAATGCGAAACCCAAATATCTGCGCCTACAAAAAAAAATATTAACCAATTAAATGAGTAGATATGAAAACGATTGAACAAGCCGCAATAGAATGGATGCACAATGCAGATGAACCAACATGGGAAGATTGCTTTGAATCCGGTGCAGCATTCGCCCAGCAGTGGATCAGCGTGTATGATGAACTGCCGGAAATTGACATCCAAGTACTTTACAAAAATAAAACTCACTATGGAGTAGCTTTTAGGGTACATTCAATTGATGATACTGTTAATTGGAATATTTTTCAATACCCTGATAATCAAATTACCCACTGGCGCCCGATTGAACTGAAGTAATAAATTATCATTATGATTTCACAAAACAGCATTGATACGGTAATTACAAGCGCGGACATAGTTCGCGAGGTAGAGCGTGCCGGCGTAAAGCTCACACGATCCGGAACAACATTGAAAGGATGTTGCCCTTTCCATGATGAAAAAACTGCGAGCTTTACCGTTAATGAAAAAAACCAATTTTTTCATTGCTTTGGCTGCGGCACCGGTGGAAACGTGGTAACGTTTACCATGAAAAAATACAACCGCACCTTTGTGGAAGCCATTAAACAATTAGCATCCAACTACTCCATTACATTAGAAGAAACAAAAACAGAGCCTAAAGATGTTGAAAAGGAAAAAGAAACGGAGCTTTTAAAGGATGTTTACAAACGCACAGCGCAATACTACATAGGCCGCTTGCACGGAAAAGCAAGCGAGTATGCGCTGTCGCGTTTTTCTGAAAAAACATTACAAATATTCAAGATAGGCTATGCGCCCGACGAGTGGCAGGGGTTGTGGAACCATCTGCTTAACGAATGCCGCATGCCGGAATCTTTGCTCATTAAAAGCGACCTGTTCCGGCAGAACAAAAATGGCGGCTATTACGATTTCTTCCGAAACCGGCTTATGTTTCCCATCTTCGACAGAGTGGGAGATGTTATAGCGTTCTCCGGAAGAATAATGCCCTCAATAACACAACTAACAGATGAATCTCAACCAAAATACCTCAATAGCAGCGAATCTATCCTGTACAAAAAGAAAGAAGTATTGTTTGGCTTAAACTTCGCCATACCGGCAATACGCAAATATGATGTGTGTATTGTTGTGGAAGGGAATGCCGATGTGGTTAAACTGCATCAATTGAAAATCACCAATACCGTTGCAGCCTGCGGAACGGCATTAAGCGCCGAACACATAAAAACCATTTCCCGATACACAAAAAATATATGCCTGCTATACGATTGTGATAAAGCCGGATTGGAAGCAACACACAAAAATGCCCTGAAAATTATAGAAGCCGGATTAAATTGTTCTGTGCTTCGCATTCCGGACACAGGAGATGGCACTAAACAAGATCCCGACAGCTATTTCAGAAGTGAGAAACAGTTTGCCGATGATTATACAAGATATACCTTACGCACATTATACACCCAGTCCATATATTGCGCTGCTTCAATTTTTCCAAACTTGCAAACAAACGAAATGGATGTTTTTGATATATATTTTAAAAAACTTTTAGAGAATGAATTATAGGAACGCATAGTATCCGGGCGCACCTCGCGTGATTTTTCTTCCAAAAACTTTTTAATAACTTCCGATATTTTTTCATAGCTTGCCGGATTTTCATCGGAAAACATCGGATTGATTCCGTTTGCCAATTTGGTATTAATGTCGAAGATAATCTTTTGGCAATGGCTTTCGGCATCTCTCACTGTTCCGTATCTTTTCCTGATAAAGTGCACGCGCTTACGAATACGGCATATTTCATACGTAATGGGATTTTCAACATAGTATTCTATGATCCATCCTGACTTGTTTTTACATAGCCGCGCCGGCATGTAATTAAAAACTAACGCCTTTTGGCTGAGTAACGATGTTTGGATTAAACGCATTTTTTTTTCTCCTTTTGATTTTTTTTCAAAGGAGTTAGTTTGACACGTTTTTGACACAGCAAGTTGAAAACTTACTGTGCAAATAGCTGATTTTCAGCTTTCGTGGAGCGTACGGGAGTCGAACCCGTGACCTTCAGACTGCCAGTCTGACACTCTAGCCAACTGAGCTAACGCCCCATCCTATTTTTTACGGGCAGCAAAAATAGAAAAATTATTCTACAGAGATTATTTCTATTTCAAAAACAATTGGCGTATAGGGCATGATGACATATCCGGCACCCCTGCTTCCATAGGCCAGCCTTGAAGGAATGAGCACGGTAGCTTTATCGCCGCCCCTCATGAGCAACAGCGCTTCTTCCCAACCGGGAATAACAAAGCCCTCCCCTACGGTTACTTCAAAGGGCTCTCCCCGTTCTACCGAGCTGTCGAAAATGGTGCCGTCTAATAATTTGCCGGTATAATGTACCATAACTCTTGAGCCGGCTTTAATCGCCTTGCCACCTCCATTAACGGTTCTCACTAAATAAAGTCCATTCGCAGTGGGTTGTACTCTAATGTTATTACGTTCAATGTAGTCTCTGATCAAACCACCTTCCGCAAGCCTAAGTTCTTCAATCATAGCTTCATATTCCCGTAATTGTTGGGCTTGTATTTCTTCATACTCTTCCTGTGGAGTAATTTGATGCAATATTACATCAAAATACAATTCATCGGTTTCAAAGGGCCAGGGTTGTCCCATAAAATGCTGAAAAAAAGCAATGCCGTCTAAAATAAAGGTGGCGCTATCTCCCAGGTGCATCTTCCGAAGTGCAGCATAAACATCTCCTGCATACAGAGATTCTATAATTTGATCGTATAAAGGAGCGTCTTTTACCAAAATAGAGTCTTTTATGCGAAAATTATAAGTAACATCCACAATATCACCAATTTGTGGTTTCACTTCGTGTTTGTTTTCTACATAAAATTTGTAGTAGAAGCCTTCTTCTTTGTCTTTTTTAAATCCGGGATACTTTGAGCAAGCAGTTCCCAATGCTACTAAGGCCACTAAGGCGATCATTAATTTTGTTAATTTTTTCATTTTAATTATAATTTTGGTTAATTTTCATATAAGCTACCCCGCCCTTCGGGCACCTCTTCAAAATTTGAAGGGGATTTTTATCATCTCATTATCTTTATTTTCATTATTATCGTTTGATACGGTTTTATCCTGTTTCCATCGCCGCTGGCTCCGTAGGCTAAGTGGGAGGGGATGATTAACCGGGCTTCGGCGCCTCCGCTCATCAATTGCACAGCTTCATGCAAGCCGGCAATCTCTTCCGATTTTTCCACCATAAATTGCTTTTTCCCGTCGTCTTTTGAGTTATAAATTTCTTTTCCGGATAACAAGTAGGTGCGGTATTCCAAAGTTACGGTTTCCCCTATGCTAATGTTTGCTCCGGTTCCTTTGCGCGTTGTTTCATAGCGTAGTCCCGTGTTGGTTTGTGTCATATTCCATTGGTAGCGTTTCAAAAAAAGCTCAATGTCTTCATTCTCAAGCTCTAAAATTTTTTGATTGCCTAATATAAATGGATTGGTGTCTTCTGTTATTATTGTTGAGGTTTGAATAACGCCGGTAGCAGGGGGATTATTGCATGAAAGGAAGAGGGAGAAGGGGAGAAAGGAGAAAAGGAGAAGGGAGAAGAGAAGAAATCCCTTCTCCTTTTCTCCTTTTCTCCTTTTCTCCTTTCTCCTTTTAAACATACGACCTGCTATTGCTTAATTCCGGATGATTGTGAATAATTTCTTCAAAATATTTCATCGTATTTTCTAAAGTGTCATAGTGATAGGAGGCTGCTGCGTTTCTGTGGCCGCCGCCCTGAAAATAGGTTTTGGCAAATTGATTTACATCGAATATGCCTTTTGAGCGGAAGGAGATGCGAATACGCTTTTCTCTTTCAATAAAAAATGCTGTGAAAAAAATGCCCTTTAAAGAGATTCCATAATTTACAAACCCCTCGGTATCACCTTCTTTAAATTTGTTTTTTTTCATTTCTTCCTGGGTGAGGCACATATAAGAGGTTCCGAGATGGTGAAAAACTTTTAACGTATTTAAACTCAATCCCAACAAACGGATACGGCTTTCTGCATAATTATCATAGATGTTGCGATGAATATTTTCTCCGTTTACGCCCATTTCCATTAGTTTTGCCAACAAAGTGTATGTTTCAGGGTCGTTGCACACATAACTCAATGAGCCTGTGTCGGTAATGATTCCTGTATAAATACATGAGCCTATTTCTTTGTTCAGAAATGGTTCGTTGTTAATTTCAGTTAAAAAGCGATATATATTTTCACAGGTAGAGGTTGCATTTGTATCGGAATAAGTTATGGCACACGCTACTGTAGGGTTCGGATGGTGGTCAATCAATATCTTGTATGCCGGTGTTTCGAGCAGTGTTCTTTGCAATTCTATGCCGCTCCGTTGCTCGGCATTCATATCTACTAAAAAAAGAACATCTGCTTCTATGAGTATTTTTCTGGCTTCTTTTAAGTGTTTTTGTGCATTTACAATGTGCTCCGCTCCGGGCATCCATTTGTAGAAATCGGGCATATTGTTGGGAATTACGCATTGTATGTCAAAGCCTTGTGCAGAAAAGTAGGTATATAAAGCCAAAGAAGACCCAATAGCATCTCCATCGGGATTATAGTGCGTACAAACCGCTATTTTTTTACTTTCTTTTAATTTTTGTTGAATTTCTGAAATTTGAGAAATTGTGAGCACGGATTCTTAATTTGGCGGCAAAGAAACAAAAAAAATGTGTTTTTTGAATAAATATGTATTTTTGCCAACTTATATTTTACGCAAAAAAAATCAAACATTAATATTCACAAAAAAAGTTACAAAAAATGAAAAAACTATTATCTTTATTGATCGTCTCTGTGGTTTATTTACAAGCCTTTGCCATTCCGGCAAATCCCGATCCTGTTACTGTTCCGCAACCCAACGGAGAAGAAGTAACCCTCATTATGCAGGGAGATGAGTTTATCAATTGGGCCGTAACATTAGATGGTTACACTTTGCTTATTAATTCGGAGTTTTTTTGGAGTTATGCACAACTCGATGCTTCCGGAGATTTAAAACCTTCTGCTCACATCGCTACAGAGATTGAGAACCGTTCCCCTGAAGTAATCGCATGGCTGCAAACCATCAAGCCGGGCTTGTTTTATAGCGAAGAACAGGTGTATCATTATATGCAACTCCGGGAAATCTTTGAGATGGAGATGGAAAAAGGAGAGTTTACCAGAGCCACAGGAAACTATAAATTATTAGTTATTCTTTCGCAATTTCCTGAAGGTGTGTTCATGGGTACAAATTATAACGCTAGACCTATGACGAAAACCCCCGACGATTTTGAACTATTATTGAATCAAATCAAATATACTAATGCTGCGGGGGTGGTTGGAAGTATGAAAGATTATTACTTGGAAACATCTTACAATAAATTGGATGTACAATGTTCAATTGTTGGACCTTATACCCTTCCAAATCCGGCTCAGTTTTATGCGTATGAACCGTCTCCCGGTGTGGATTCCAACTATGTTGTATTTGCGCGGCATTCCCTTACAGAGGCTTATAATAATGGGGTGGATTTTTCTCAATTTGTTACCACAGGGAATACAATACCCAGTGTTTATATGATCTATGCAGGACATGACAAATCAAATGGGTGTTCAAATTGTATTTGGGCGCATGCACAACAAGGATTTAGTTACAACTACCAGGGATTTCTCTTTAGAGCATACGCTTGTTCTTCAGAGATGTCTGGTGCTGCCGGCAGCACTATGGCCGGTATCGGTACCATTTGTCACGAGTTTGGGCATGCTTTAGGTGTTCCCGACTTTTACGATACTAATTATGCAACAGGCGGTGACTATGATGGAACCGGATATTGGGATGTTATGGCATCCGGAGCCCATCTTAATAATGGTCATACACCTTCTACCCATAATCCGCGTTCAAAAGTAGAAACCCTCAAGTGGGCTACCGCCCACGAATTAACCACACCACAAAAGGTTACCATACCTGTGGGAAGAGTTTATGAAAACGCTTATTTTAAAATCAACACGCCTGTGTCGGGACAATATTTTATTATAGAAAACAAAAAGAAAGAGGGTTTTGATGCGTACGTTTACGGAGAAAATTTATTAATATACAGGTGTACTGAGCCATATACACAGCAGAGTGGAAACCAAACCAGCCCGCAACGCTTTTATCCTGTTGCTGCTAATGCGCCCGTAGCTGTACCGGCTTGGGGCGCAAACGCCAAAAGCCAATACGGAAACATTAACTCAAGTTCAACTCCCTGGCCCGGAACGTTGAACAAAACTGCTTTTACAAATACCACAATCCCCGGCATGATTACCTGGGATGGCCAGCCTGTAAATAAGCCCATTTCAAACATTCAGGTACATGGCGATTATATCACTTTTGATTTTATGGGCGGCGGCGGAACTAAATCAGATTTCCATGTGTTTCTTCCGGCTTTTTATGGATGTGTGGTTGCACCTCAATCCAGCTCAACTTTGCCGGTAAAGTCCGGAGAGAATTTCTCTTTTACTGTGAATCTGCTTCCTTCTCATAATAAATCTGAGCTGAAAGTTACAGCAAATAATGTTGAGTTGACCCCTTCCGGCAATGTTTATACCATTTCAAATGTTCTGGAAGATAAAATTGTTAGAATTGAAGGATTAGCTTTTAATACTTTCCCCATTACTGCTACGGCAACTGCAAACGGAACCATTACACCCGCCGGGGTTACTCAGGTAAATGATGGAGGTGTACAAACCTTCGAAATAAGAGCCAACAACGGATGCAGTATAGATCAGGTGCTGATAGATGGTGTAGATGTGGGAAACATAACCGGAACCACATACTCTTACACTTTTATAAATGTTGTGGCGCCCCGTACCATACATGCAATATTTAAATTGGGGGGACAATATACCATTGACGTTTCTCGAGACAGCGTCTCTTTTGAAACATACGCGGGGATACCTTCTATCACAGAAGAAGTTACTGTATCTTCTCCTGATGTAATAACCTATATCACTGTAGCATCAACGTCTGCCTATTTTCAGGTTTCCAGCAATGGAACAAGTTGGCTTCCGTCTCTTCTGATACAAAGAGCTCAGCTTCCGTATAAATTGTATATCCGGTTTTATCCTCGATGGTGGGGAGATGATGGGGTTTTTGATAACATTATAACATTAAAATCTATAGAGGCTTACAATGATATTAAATGTCATGGTGTATCCAATTTAGGAATTAATGATCAAGATAATGACCACGGTATTGTAATTTACCCCAATCCAACTACCGGAGAATTACGAATTACAAATTACGAATTACAAATTAATAGTGTTAATGTTTTTGATATTTACGGAAGAAGCGTATTGTGTCACGGGCCTCAAACATCCTCCGAAACTACAATTAACATCTCGCATCTATCTGCAGGAATGTACTTCGTTCAAGTAACCACCGAAAAAGGAACAATAACCAAAAAAGTAATCAAAGAATAAACCATCATCATGGCGCAAAGTTACGAACAATCGGGTGTCTCCTTAGAAGCGGGTTATGAATCTGTTCGCCGGATAAAAAAACACATTGCCAAAACAGAACGATTGGGCATGATGGGCAATATCGGCAGTTTCGGGGGCATGTTCGATTTGTCGTTACTTGGCTTAAGAGAACCTGTATTGGTAAGTGGCACCGACGGTGTGGGCACCAAACTGAAATTAGCATTTTTGTTAGACAAACACGACACAATTGGACAAGACGTGGTAGCCATGTGTGTGAACGACGTGTTGGCACAGGGCGCCCAGCCTCTTTTTTTCTTAGATTATATTGCTGTAGGTAAAAACAACCCCGCACAAATTGAGCAAATTGTAAAGGGCGTTGCCGATGGGTGTGTATTAGCAAATTGCGCACTCATCGGCGGCGAAACCGCTGAAATGCCCGACATGTATGCAAATGGAGAATACGACATCGCCGGTTTCACAGTGGGCGCAGTCGAAAAATCAAAACTTCTTGACGGCTCGAAAGTAAGCGCCGGCAACGTGCTCATCGGCATACAATCTTCCGGCGTACACTCTAACGGCTTTTCCTTAGTGCGTAAAATTGTGCTCAAAGATCATCATTTCGATTTACATCAATATGTAGATGAATTGAATGGCAAATTGGGCGAGGTGTTGCTTACGCCCACTAAAATTTACGTAAAACCCGTGCTTGAAGTGCTGAAAAGCATAGACGTACACGCTATTTGCCACATCACCGGTGGCGGTTTCGACGAAAACATTCCCCGTGTGTTACAAAAAAACCAAGGTGTTGAAATTAAAGAAAGCAACTGGGAAAAACCACCCATCTTCAACTTCTTGGAAAAACAGGGCAACATCGCCCACCGCGAAATGTTCAACATCTTCAACATGGGCATCGGAATGATTCTAATAGTAAAACCGGAAGATGCCCACGCCACCATGCAAATCCTCAAAACCTGCGGCGAAACCGCGTTCGAAATTGGAAAAGTGGTGGAAGGAAATAATGATGTGACGATTAAATCATGAAAAAAATTGCAATCTTCGCCTCCGGCAACGGCTCAAACTTCCAGGCTATTATTGATGAAATTGAACAAGGTACCCTCACCGCTGAAGTTGCGGCCTTAGTTACCGATAACCCCGCGTGTTTTGCCATACAACGCGCACTTTACCACAAGATTCCGGTATTCTCATTCATTCCCAAAAATTACGCTTCAAAAGAAGAATACGAAAAGGCAATCGCCTTTTATCTCATAGAAAAAAACGTTTCGCTCATCGTATTGGCAGGCTACATGCGTTTAATCGGGGAGGTGTTGTTGTCCGCATTTCCTCATCGTATTATCAACATTCATCCGGCTTTGCTACCCGCCTTTCCGGGAAAAAACGGCATCCAACAAGCCTACAACCACGGCGTAAAAGTATTTGGCGTAACCGTGCATTACGTTGACGCCGGCATAGACACCGGAAAAATCATCGCACAAGAATGCTTCAAAGCAGCAGGA
>Ga0123356_10001642_pt1 | contig 24549 bp, 20 predicted proteins | sample TergutEmb28metaG_2_FD_92546 | JGI IMG/M metagenome (GOLD analysis project Ga0123356, IMG submission 92546) | Embiratermes neotenicus P3 segment gut microbial communities from Petit-Saut dam, French Guiana - Emb289 P3 | ecosystem: Host-associated > Arthropoda: Insects > Digestive system > Gut ...
AAGCGCCCGCGAGCTTACTATGGAAGCGGCGCGTCTTGCGGGTCTGGGCGATGATCTTGTTTTGCTTGAAGAACCGCAGGCCGCTGTGTACGCGTGGCTTGCCGATATTGGTGATGGCTGGCGCAAAAAGTTAAAAGTCGGTGATAATCTATTAGTTTTTGACGTTGGCGGAGGCACAACGGATTTCACTCTTATAGGCGTTGAAGAGGAAAACGGCGACTTGACGCTTAAGAGAATCGCCGTAGGCAATCATATCCTTGTGGGCGGCGATAACATGGACCTCACAATTGCCCATATTGCGCGTAATATGTTTGCCGATAAAGGGATAAATCTTGACGCATGGCAGTCTGTCTCTCTGTGGCACTCATGCCGTAATGCCAAGGAGCATCTTTTAGGTGTGGACGGGCCGGATGCCTATCCAGTCACAATATTGGGCAGGGGTTCAAAACTGATTGGCGGAACCGTATCCGCGGAACTCACAGTAAAGCAGGTTCAAGACGTATTGATAGAAGGTTTTTTCCCTCTTTGCAAAGCAGACGCCGTACCTGCCCGCCGCAGCGCATCAGGTTTCAGAGAGCTTGGACTTGCGTTTGAATCGGACGCGGCGGTTACCCGCCACTTGGCCAATTTTCTAAGGGTTCAGGGAGAAAACGGGGTGAGTGTACACCCGTCATACATTTTATTCAATGGCGGCGTCTTCAAAGCGGATATTTTCAAAAAACGCACTCTTGAGGCGATAAAATCGTGGTCGGGCAAGCCGGTAGAGTCACTTGAGCAAAATCCTGACCTTGACTACGCTGTGGCAAGAGGCGCGTCATTCTACGCCTTTGTTAAGCAAGGCAAGGGTCTGCGGATACGGGGCGGCGCGGCGCGCTCTTACTATGTTGGAATAGAGACCAGCGGCCCCGCGGTTCCCGGCATGGAGCGTCCGCTCTCTGCGCTCTGTGTTGTGCCTTTTGGGATGGAAGAGGGGAGTCAGATTGACGTACCGTCTCAGGAGATCGGGCTTGTGGTTGGGGAGCCTGCGAAGTTTCGTTTCTTCAGTTCATCTGTACGCCATGAAGATATACCCGGAACTATTGTAGAACGATTTAACGATACGCAAATCGAAGAAACCGACTCTTTAGAGGCGCATCTTCCCGGAGATGAAAAATTTACAGAAGGATACGTACCCGTACTTTTTCAATCCCGCATCACCGAGCTTGGAGTTTTTGAACTCTGGTGTAAGAGTACGATATCGGATGATTCGTGGAAGCTTGAGTTTAGTGTTCGGGAAGATAGATGAATACAGTTCTGATACTCGACATAGCGGGCAGCCGCGAGGGCTGCCCCTACGTTGTATTGGCGGCCGTTGCGGCCGCCCGATAACCTTACTTCACAATCTGAACAGGAACCTGCTGAACAATGCGCTTGCCGCTTACGTCACGGGCGTCAATACGAACAAAGTACATACCTGTGGGAAGCGCTGACTTTGAGCCAAGCTTCGCACTGATGTTGCTTGCGTTTGCGCGTATTGAAGATGAAGCTACTGTTACACCCTTAGCGTTAATAAGAGAGATCGTACCGCTTCTAACCTGTGAACCGGCGTTCCAGTTTACAGAGATGCCGCCCTTGGTGTAAGAAGCGCTCAGAGCCGCTGAAGCTGTTGACTTGCTGCAGAGGCTGATGATGCTGTTACCGCTGCCGCATCTGGCTCCTGCATCAATTTTTGCACTTGGAGACAAGCTTGCGCAGGGACATTGAGAGACAGTAGTTCCATGAGCACAAGTGGGGTCATCGCTGCTTTCATCGAATGGATAGCAACCGCTATCCGGTCCGCAATTGTAACCGTTTCCGTTTACACAATCGCCGTAGTCGCAAAATTGCTGTGCCGGCGGGTTACTGCAATCATCAATTACCTTACCGCCTGACCCTATGCAGGTTGCTTCTGTGGCAGCGTCACCTGTACCACCCAACGGCCAACAGCTGGTTGCGCTCCAAAAGCAGTTTTTAGGCGTAGGCGGAGTAACAAAATTATCGCATCTTGCTCCTGCCGCGGTTAATGCATTAGGAGACAAACTCGCGCAGGGGCACTCACTGATAGCCGTTACGCCGCCGTCACACGTACCGGTAGTGGTCGGAAAGCAGCCGCCGGATGTGCAATCATCTCCGCTTCCACCCGCACAGGTGCCATAGTTGCAATATGACACGGTGAAACCCGGGTTGGCACAGTCTGTAACCGGAGTTCCTGACTTCGATATGCAGCTCGCCGCGTCCGGTGTATCACCGGTTCCATTCATAATCCAGCAATTATCGGCTGCCCAAAAACAATACTGATCCTGCGCAAACGCAAACATCGCAAACGCCAAAACTGCGGTAGCCATCACAAAAAGTTTCCGTCCCATCCACCCCTCCTTTAAAAATGTTAAGAAAAAATTAAACGTTAAAAAGTAAAAGTTATCGTTACAGTAAGGGCTAATAATTACAAGCCCCAACAATAAACCCACCACCCCGCCGTACACGGCGAATGCACTATAATTATAAATTATCCTTTACTCACAGGAAGTTCTGATTCTGTTCCTCGGATGTAAATCGGTAAGTATTTGCCTCTGTTTATAAGTAGTAGAAGCTGCGTATATTTGAGTGGTTGAGATTGAGGCATGGCCGAGAAATGATTTTATGTAGGTGATGTCAACGCCTTCTTCCAATAAAAGTGTTGCAAAGGTATGACGAATCATGTGCGGGGTAATTAGTTTTTCAAGAACCGTTTTACCAAGCGCCTCTATAAAAAAACGCACAGATTGAGTTGAGAGCTGCTTTCCGATTCTGTTTATAAAAAAAAAGGAGAGTTGTTGTTTGGGCGTATTGAGAGGTAATTTTGTAATGCGGAAATAACATAGGGATTGCTTACCACGCTTAAGCGTTCTTTGTTGCCTTTGCCTTTAATTGATAAAACCTGCGCTTCAAAATTTATGTCGGAGAGCCTGATATTGCATAATTCCGAAACGCGGATTCCGGTAGCGAACATAAGTTCAAATACGGCGCGGTTTCTAATTAATATTTTCTTAGCGCGCGGCTCTGAGTATAAAAAAGATAATAACTTCTCCATATCAAACAGAGACAGCGCTTTGGGAAGACGTTTGGGTTCTTTAACGGTAAACCGTATTTTCCTGAACGGAGTGACTACTATTAAATCTTCAAATTCCAGATAATTAAAAAACGCTTTAATTGAAGCGATTTTGCGTTTTAAAGATTTGGCCGTGTATTTTTTGCTTATCTCTTCTATATAACTTAAAACAAGCGCTTTGTCTAACTGCGGCACCAATGAAGCTTTTAAACCGGCAAACTCATAAAACTGTTTTAAATCGCCGGTATAAGCTTTAAGGGTTAAAGGCTCTAATTTTTTAATATTGGAGCATTGAGCAAGATAATCATGTATTGCGGCTTTGATTTCCATCATAAAATCTCCTTTTTGGCGAAAACAGTTGTGATTTTGCGATAATTAACGGTTGTAGAAAATACAATTTTTCTAAAAAATCTTTGACTTTTTTGTAATCATCATGTAATTTGTTATTATATACTGTAAAGTTGTATTAAAAAAGGGGATTCTCATTTTTCGATGGGAGTCCTTTTTTTGTTTTTGAGACAAATTATGGGTTTTGCCGACGCCGGCAAATCCCGTAGAAACGCTGGAATCGGGGAAATCGTTAAAAAACATGTTTTTTGAGGAGGAAAGTATGGAACTTGAAAAATGGCAGGCAAAAAAATTTGAAGACATAAAACATATTGATGAAAATGGGCAGGAGTACTGGTTAGCCCGTGAGCTTCAAAATGTTTTAGGTTATGCACAATGGCGGCGGTTCAGCGATGTAATAGATGATTCTATGGTATCTTGCAAACTTAATCAGCAAGAGCCTGAATATCATTTTGCCGAGACCAGCAAAATTGTTGATATGCCTTCGGGCGCACGAGCGAAAAATGATGCTGGCACAGAAATTGCTGCGGGATTTGCCGACGTCGGCAAATCCCGTAAAAACGCTGGAATCAGGGAATTGTCGGATTACCGCCTCACACGCTTTGCCTGTTACCTGATTGTAATGAACGGCGACCCGCGCAAAGAAACTATCGCTCACGGGCAGATGTATTTTGCCGTAAAAACACGGCAGCAGGAGATACAGGAGCTCTATGAGCGGCTTGATGAGGATAGCAAACGGTTGTTTTTGCGCGGCGACATAAAACAAAAAAATATGCTGTTATTTGAAGCGGCAAAAATTGCAGGCATTCAGACAATTTATGAATACGCCAAGTTTACCGATAAAGGATACATGGGTTTATATGACGGCTTAACGGCGCAAGGCATCGCGAACCGAAAAGGACTAAGCAAAAATCAGGAAATTCTCGACTATATGGGGAGCGTAGAACTTGCGGCAAATCTGTTCCGCGTAACACAAACCGAAGACGCACTGACAAAAAACTGTATAACCGATAAAAATTCTGCGGGCGAAATTCATTATAAGGTAGGTAAAGAGGTGCGCGGCGCAATAGAGCGAATCGGAGGCACAATGCCTGAAGATTTACCAACGCCGGGAAAATCTATACCGCAGCTGCAAAAAGAACAGGTCAAATTAATAAAGGTCAAAAAGAAATAGCTGCTTTAACTTTTAAAAAAAATATACCAACAAAATCATGACCGCACAAAAAAATAAAAAACAAAAAAAGCTTTGACTTTCCTGCAATCATCATATAATTTATAATTATAGTGCATTTGCTGTGTACGGCGGTGTGTTGGGTTTATTGTTGGGGTTGTCTCAAAAGCGGATGACCGCAAGGGTCATCCCTGCAGGTAACGGTAACTTTTACTTTAACGTTTAATTTTTTCTTAACATTTTTAAAGGAGGGGTGATGGGACGTCTATTTGGTCTCAAGCGGTTGGCTTTAGCGGCGGCTGTTGGATTGGTGGTGGGGATGGTTTCGCAGGTGACGGCGCAGCCTACTTGTCCGCTTCCGACAGGATGGGCTTGTCAGTTCAGTACTGGGTGCTATGAACTGAGCATGGAGTATTCCGGTACAAATACTTGTAAAGGGTCTGAAGTATCTGGAACCCTACCTAATTGCACGTGCCAGCAGATAGTCGATAATTGTAAGAATAATGGAGCGTTTTACACTGGAGTTTCAGGATGGAGCGCAGATAACGGCTATGGAGAAAATCTGCAATGTACTGCTATGGGCGGCAGTTTGGTCGGGGCGCCTCCTCCGCAACAATGCGGATTTTCCTGTATGTGGGCAAGCGGCTGCGAAGCGATCGTAACAGATCCAAGCGGAGCTTATAATGATGGTGTTCCTGTACTCACTTGCGATGATGCCATAGCAAAATGTGATGCTGACGGGCAGAGGTTCAACGGCACTCAATGTGCAGGTACTCCTATTGCCGGTAACGACAAGTGCGGTTTTTGGTGTTTGTGGGATACCGGCTGCACAGAGATTGTGACTGACAAAACCGGCCAACATAATCCAAATCCTGTACTCACTTGCGATGCTGCCATAGCAAGCTGTGATGCTGACGGTCAGAGATACGGCAACAACAGCTGCGCCGGTACTCCAATTGGCGGCGAAGATGTCTGTGGCGGCTACTGCTTGTGGGATACTGGCTGCACACAGCTGAAAACCGACAAAACCGGCCAACATAATGGCGGTGTACCGGTAACTTCCTGTACTGACGTTGTTTCAAATTGCGTGACAAATGGTATGAGATTTCAAGACGGTAACTGCACAGTGCCTTGGGGCAACAGCGTCAGCCACCAGAGCTCAGCATCCGGCGCCACAGCTCTTCGCGCTTTCTACTCACAGGGCAGAGTTTCAGTATCCTGGAACGCCGGTACAGTTATTTCAAACGCTAAGATTTCTATTGTAAACGCTAAGGGTAAAACAGTAGCTTCATCAACAGTGAAGTCAAACAGCAGCAACCTTGGCGCAGGTTTCAAAACCACGCTTTCTACAGGTATGTATTTCGTACGCGTAGACGCCCGCGACGCAAGCGGCAAGCGCATTGTTCAGCAGGTTCCTGTTCAGATTGTGAAGTAAGGTTATCGGGCGGCCGCAACGGCCGCCCATACAACGTAGGGACGACCCTTGCGGTCGTCCGTAATCCGATTAAAAACAAAAAGGCTCCCATTTCGGCGGGAGCCTTTTTTATTTTTAAAAAATTAAAATATTCATCAGTTCTGATTAAGGTATGTTAATGTTCGACTCCCACTCTCACCTGCAAGATAAACGCATATACCCGCATCTAACCGGCGTGCTTGACAGGGCGCATTCATCAGGCGTGACGCTTACGCTTTGCTGCGGAACTCATGAGGCTGACTGGGCGGACGCTGCGGCCATTGGCGCTCATCATAAATCAGTAATCTGCGCTTTTGGGGTTCATCCCTGGTATGTAGATTCTTTGAGCGTTGACTGGGATATCGTCCTTAAAAAATATCTGTCAGATAATCCAAATGCGGCAGTGGGGGAAATAGGGCTCGACTATTATAACGATAATCACAATGATGATCGGCAGAAAATAATATTCACCCGTCAGCTTGACATAGCGCAAAAAATGAAACGTCCCGTATCAATCCACTGCGTTAAAGCGTGGGGAGATTTAATCTCTATCCTTAAAAAAAGAGGCGGTTTGCCTTACGGCGGCGCGATTCACTCTTACAGCGGCCCGCCGGATTTAGTCAATAATCTTCAAAATTTAGGGTGCTATATCTCATTTTCAGGTTCAATCCTTAACAAGAACGCAAAACGCGCCCGTCAATCTCTCAAGACAGTATCCCCCCAAAAACTGCTTGCCGAAACCGACAGCCCGGATATGCTTCCAACCCAATGTAAAGCTCCCTTTAACGAACCGTCTAATTTACCAATGATAATTAAGGAAATGGCTGAGATATTGGGGGAACCGGCGGAGAAGATTGCTCTATTGACAGAAGAGAATGCGCGCAGGCTGTTTGTCACAAAATCAACATCCAAATCAACACCAAGATATATTTTATAATATATGATTAGAATCATCCCGAAAATAATATTGTTTTTCATTGTTTTTGCGTTTAGCGTTAACGCCCGGCTATTGATTCCCATGGACGGCGCTCAGAGCGACCATTTGAAGGCTTATGGTATTGTCTTTAAAATGGTGTCTGAGGGGGCGCGGGTTCACTGGCTGCTTAATTACCGGGGCGGGTCGTTTGTCGCCGAAAACGCTGAGAAATTCCAGATTAACGCTAAAACCGCCGGGGTGACGATTCGTTCTATCACCAATAGCGACTGGGCGGCCATACTTGATGAGATAGAAAATAACAATATGGAAAAGGTGGTTCTGGAAAAGTCGCCGAAAATTGCCGTATATACGCCGGAAGGGAAACGTCCCTGGGACGACGCGGTTACGCTTGCGCTGACTTACGCGGAGATTCCGTTTCATAAGGTTTACGATAGAGAGGTACTTAGCGGTAAATTAGCCGATTATGACTGGCTGCATCTGCACCATGAGGATTTTACGGGTCAGTACAGTAAATTTCACGCTTCGTTTTCTCATGCTCCCTGGTACCAAAAGCAGCGTCTTGAGCTTGAGACGCTTGCAAAGGAGCTTGGGTTTAAAACTGTAAGCGATTGCAAAAAGGCTGTAGCCCTCACTATTCGTAATTATGTTGAGGCGGGCGGATTTCTTTTTGCGATGTGCAGCGCGCCCAATACTCTTGAAATTGCGCTTGCTACGCTTGGTACAAGCGTAGTATCAGAAATTTACGGCGGTCCGGGGCTTGACCCCAACTATAAGGCGAAAATTAATTTTAATAATTGCATGGCGTTTCATAATTTTACAATCAATACAGACCCGCTTATCTGCTCATTTGACAATATAGACGTAAATCAGGTCAATACGCCGTACCGCCAGCCTGCGGTTGACTTTGTACTGTTTGATTTCAGCGCGAAACTTGACCCTGTTCCTACAATGCTCAATCAAAATCATACCTCTGTTATAAAGGCGTATCACGGACTTTTAACCTCTTTTAACCGTGATGTAATTAAGCCGAGCGTTGTTATTTTGGGTGAGGCGCCGGGAACTAAAATGGTACAGTATATTCACGGCGTATTCGGCAAAGGACAGTTTACCTATCTTGGCGGACACGACCCCGAAGACTACGCTCACTTAGTTGGTTCAAAGCACACCATGCTTGAATTACATAAAAATTCTCCCGGTTACAGGCTTATCCTTAACAATGTTTTATTTCCAGCCGCTGAGAAAAAAGAGAAGAAAACTTGATGACAAAGGGTAACCGTAAAGAGGCGCTGTCGTGGTGTCTTTACGACTGGGCGAACAGCGCCTTTGCGCTTACAGTTTTGGCAGGTTTTTTTCCGCTGTTTTTTAAGAGTTATTACAGCGGCGCAGACGCGGTTAAAAGTACAATGCTGCTTGGTATCGGACATTTTACCGCAGGGCTTATTATCGCGGTACTCTCTCTCATAATGGGCGCATTGGCAGATTCCGGGATGGGGAAGAAGCGTTTTCTTGGCTTTTTTTTAGTGTTGGGAGCTATGAGCACAGCCGCGCTTTTTTTAGTTGCTCAGGGGGCGTGGGCTTTTGCGCTGATTCTTTTTATACTCGGCAACATTGGTTTTTCCTGCTCAGGTCTTTTTTACGATTCGCTTCTTGTGGATGTGGCCGACAATAAAAATATGGATTTTGTTTCAAGTCTTGGCTTTGGTTTAGGATATATCGGTTCGGTATTTCTTTTTATCTTTAATGTGATTATGACAATGAAGCCTGAGCTTTTTGGTTTAAGAGATATGGCTCACGCGGTTAAAATTTCGTTTCTCACAGTTGCCGTCTGGTGGTTTGTTTTTTCGATACCATTATTTCTGTTTGTCAAAGAAAAAAGACGTGTGCGTGGTACATCAGTCTCTGTGTTTAAATCTATTAAAGGCAGTTTCGCAACTATTAAAAGTACGTTCACCGCAATTATCAAAAATAAAGTGTTATTGTTGTTTCTGTGCGCCTGGTGGCTCTATTTTGACGGAGTTAATACATTTATACGTATGGCGGTTGACTTTGGGCTTTCTATAGGATTTACCGCGAACGCGCTTATGACAGCGCTTATAGTTGTACAGTTTGTCGCTTTTCCGTCATCACTTCTCTTTGGGTATCTTTCGGGGCGTGTTGGTACGGGGCGTATGATTGCTTTTGGGATATTGATTTATATTTTTGTAACAAGTTTTGGCTCTTTGTTTATGCGTACAGAGATGCACTTTACCATACTTGCGGGTATGATAGGGGTTGCTCAGGGCGGGATTCAGGCGCTATCCCGCTCTTACTTTGGTAAACTTATTCCTAAAGACAAGTCAACAGAGTATTTCAGTTTCTATAATATTGTCGCGCGGTTCGCCATAATCGGTCCTGTGGTAGTGGGCAGCGTAGCGGTAATCATGCAAAAAGCGGGAGCGCCTGATTTGCTTGCGTCAAGAATAGGAATGTCATCTGTCAATTTGTTTTTTATCTTTGGACTTTTCTTTTTACTGTGGGCTGAAAAGGCAAGGAAAGCAGTTGATAATGCAGAAATAATAATGCAGAATGCAGAAATGATTTAGTTTTTAATGTTTTTATTTGGCTTACACCTCGATAAACACGGTCTGCATTCTGCATTCTGCATTATTATTTAAAAGAGGGGATTTTTGTAAAATGGGCGGACGGCAAAAGCAGGGGGATATGGAGACTAATTTTCATGTGAGAAGTTTTGACGTCTCTATTTCGCTTGAAGAGTACAGCGCTCTTCATAAGAATCCTCTCTATATCATACTTGACAATCTGCGAAGCGCGTTTAATGTGGGTTCAATATTTCGGCTTTGTGACGCGATGCGTGTTTCCGGCCTTTTTTTGTGCGGATATACGGCGTTTCCGCCTCATCTTAAACTTGACAAGACGTCACTTGGTACGATTAATTATGTTCCGTGGAAAAAATTTGATACGACTGCGGAGGCGGTTACTTATCTCAAAGATAAAGGTATTGCGGTATGGGCTGCTGAGACTACGTCGGCCTCAATACCTTATACAAAAGCGAAATATCCCTCACCCCTTGGAATAGTATTTGGAAATGAAGCTCTTGGCGTAAGCCATGATGTGCTTCAACTATGTGATGAGCTTGTGGAGATTCCGCTTTACGGTTATAAGAATTCTATTAATGTAGCCGCGTCCTGCGCGGTGATTGGATTTGCTGCTGTTGAGGGGCAGAAAACGTCTGAATTAGGATTAAAAGATTAAAGGATTATAGGATTTACCACATTTCTTTAGCAATCAATTAAATTATATCAATGCAAAATCTACATAAAATCTCTTGTATACACTTTCCAAAATGCGGAGGATGTACCGCGCTTAACATCCCGTATTCAGAACAGCTTGCGTCAAAAAAAGAGATGCTTCATAATCTGTTTTCATCTTTCAATATTGATATCCCTGAAATCATCGCAAGTCCCAACCCGTTATATTACCGCCACAAGGTACAGCTGCCTTTCGGCTCTTTTGGCAAGGGTAGTCAACGTAAAATAACTTTAGGATGCTATGCTTTAGATTCTCATAATGTAATTGACCAAAAGGAGTGTTTCGTTCAGGATAGAGACCTTACCGCGATTGCTCACGCTATACGGCGGTGGGCGCAAAAGGCTAAGTTTGAGCCTTATAATGAAAAAAATGGGAGCGGTTTTCTGCGTCATTGTCTTTTACGCAAGGGAGCGTCTACAGGTGAGATTCTTGTGGGATTAGTCACTAACGGCGGACGCATAGCTGGTTCCCGCAATTTCGCGCGGTCGCTTATGGATGAGGCGCAGAAAGTTATCAGTAAAGATTCGCAGATAGTTGGAGTTATACAAAACGTAAATACAAGAAGCACGAACGTAGTTCTCGGAGAGCATTATGAGGTATGGTGGGGGAGAGAGTTTTTAAAAGAAAAACTTGGCCGGTACCGGTTTAATGTGGGGTTGTCAACTTTTTTTCAGGTGAATCCTTTTGCCGCCCCCTTGCTTTATAATTTAGTTTTGGAACAGATACCGCAGGGCGGCAATGTGCTTGACGTATACTGCGGCGTTGGAACAATAACGCTTTGGGTTTCACAGAAAGCGTCGCGTGTTCTTGGCATAGAGGAGAATCCGCACTCTGTGCGCGAGGCGGTTGCGGCCGGCAGGTTCAACGAGGTAAAAAACGTAAAGTTTTTAGCAGGAGACGCAAGCGCGCTTCTTTCGCAGCATACGAATGATTTTAATATTGCAATTGTTGACCCGCCGCGAAAAGGTTTGGATGAGCGTGTTGTCAATGCGCTTAAAGAGTCTGATGTGTCAAAAATAATTTACGTATCATGTAATCCTCAGAGCTTGCTCAGAGATATAAAAATGCTCTCTCCCCGTTTTCGCCTTACAAGTCTTAAAGGTGTGGATATGTTCGCGCACACAGCGCATGTGGAGTGTGTCGCAACATTAAATATTGGATGAATTTTGTGGCTGGAGCGAGGGGGAGGCTTCCCCCCTTGCTATAATCTGCATTCATAACGTATATTTAACGGTCAGCTAAAAACATAAAATTATAGCTTCTTTTCATTATCACTAATCTTGTCATTTAAGTTGTATTTTTAAGTTTTCGGAGTGTAGCGCAGTCTGGTAGCGCACCACGTTCGGGACGTGGGGGCCGGAGGTTCGAATCCTCTCACTCCGATTTTTCACAGCCGGCGGGCAGCCGTGGGCTGTTTTTTAGTTAATTTTCTTTCCAATTCTCATTCTCAGTTTATTTTAGGATACCGTATGAACGAGGGCAGCAGGGCTGAAAAAAATGTTTACAATATAGAACAGCTCGGCACTTTTGAGGTCAAAGAGCGTATTTCGCAATGTCCGTTATTGATAGCGCCTCTTGGCGGATGCGAACCTTTTGGAAGTTTTGGGGCGGTTGGGGCGCAGTCTCTCTGTGTCAAAAAAGTTACAGATGCGTTAAGCGAGCGTTTTTCGGTGTTGACGTCTGCGGTTATCCCCTTTGGCTGTTCAACGCCTTTTATCTCGTTTGCGGGAGCGGCGGGTGTAAAGCCGCGCACGTTTGTCAATATGCTCTGTGAGATACTGCACGGTTATGTTTTTCAGGGGATTTGCAAAATATTTGTGGTGAACGCGGCTCCTTTTAACGGTGAACCGGCGGCAGAGGCTATGCGAAGATTGGAAGCTAAGTATCATAATGTTAAATGCGTACTCTTTAATATTTATGATTGCGGTATCAACGATATGAAAAATCTAACTAAAGGCGTTGACAGGAATGATGAGCTTATTTTGTCTCTTGTCTCCTATTTGTCACCGGAAATGATTAAAGAAAATGAAGGCGGTTTAGCGCCGTTCCAAAGTAAAACCGTAAGCGATACGGAGTACCGTAATTGGAAAAAGCGGGGGAGAGATCCGCAAAAATTAGCCGCGCTTTTTCCGCAGGGAACATTTCTTGCGCCTGATACTCAGTTAAGCGCAGAACAGGGCAAACGGTTTTTTGAGCGTATTGTTGAGGATGCGTCGGCGCGGCTTGAGGCGCTTTTCAAAATCTGAAAAAGATTTTATTGAAAGGGTTGTATTAAAAGAAGATCTTCCCGCATCCCGAAGGGATGTGCCGCCCGGTAGAAACCGGGCGATTACAAAGAAATTTCCGCATCCCGAAGGGATGCGCCCTTTAATTGTATTAACGCAGAGGGTGCATCCCTTCAGGATGCAGGGAAATTTGTGGTAGGATATGTTTTTACCGGGCGTTGCATCCCTGCGGGATGCAGGAAAACCGTTGGTGGGATATGTTTTTACCGGGCGTTGCATCCCTTTGGGATGCGGGAAAATACAAGATTTAATTGGAATAAACGGATAAACAATGCTTGAAAATATCAAACAAAAAACGCTATTGAACGGTTTGAAAGTGATCTGTCTCAAAAAGAGCGACGCGCCTATTGTTTCCGTTCAGGTTTGGTATAAAACCGGCAGTTTTAATGAGCGTGACGGTATAAGGGGAGTGAGCCATTTTCTTGAGCATCTGATGTTCAGGGGAACTGCCAATATGCCGGACGAGGAACACTCCCTGCGTATAAATGAACTCGGCGGTCATTGCAACGCGTTTACAGCGGAAGACGTCACAGCATTTCTCAACAGTGTTCCAAAAGACGGTCTTGATATGGCGCTTGGTTTTGAGGCTGACCGCATGGACGGACTGACGCTTGACGCGGCTGTTTTTGAGGCAGAGCGGCGCGTGATGATTGAAGAGTACCACACTTATATGAATAACCCGATGACTCGGGCGTTTCTTGAATTCCGCAGTGAATTTTTTGGCAATCATCCATACAGTCACAGCCCTTTAGGAACTATCGAGGATTTACAAAGCGTAACTGTTGACGAGTGCAGAAAATACTATCGCTCATGGTATGTTCCGCAAAACGCTGTTCTCGTGATTGTAGGTGATTTTCAGAGTGAAGAAGAAATTTTTGAAAGGGCTGAAAAATATTTTGGAGAAAAATCAGGCGCTGTAATCAATGACAGTATTAACAATATAGAATTTACAGTCCCGGACGGTATCCATGAGATGCAGCGGAGTGTTGATTTTAACATTCCTGCGCTTGTGTGCGGTTTTCCTGCGCCCTCTTCTTCCAATGAGGATGCGCTTGCTCTTGATATTTTGCAGACCGCGCTCTCCGGCGGTGAATCGAGCAGGCTGTATCGTGAGATGGTAAGAAAAAAGTCTGTTGCGGTTATGGCAGGGGGTATGAATCAGCTCTTTGCCCGTGCCGGCATGTCAATGTTTATCGCAGTGTTTACTCCTGATATGCCGTTTACTAAAGTGAAAAATGAATTGAACCGTCAAATTGACATTATAAAAAACGATGGAATTACTGATAACGAGTTTCAAAAGGTAAAAAACGCTATTCTCACGAGCCGTGTTTTTGAATTGCACGGCGCAGAAAACATCGCGCAGAGAATAGGTTTCGGGGAGACGCTTGAAGGTGATTACAGACTTTGGGCGCGCCGTCTTGACGAGCTTAAGAAAATGGACAAGTCCGCACTCACTGAGATTGCGCGGCGTTACTGGAGCGGCTCAAAAATGCACTCGCTCTATCTTAAGCCTCAAAAAATGAATCCAATGCTTTTGGGCGCAGGGCTCATCAGAAGGATATTTAAGTAATGCAGAAATAAAAATGCAGAATGCAGAAATAAAAGAGAAAATCATAATGAATTTCTGCATTTTGCATTGCCTTGCGGCTCGATAAACACGGTCTGCATTATTATTAATTTTTTAATAGGAGAAACATGTCTTTTAAATACAATTTTCCGCCAAAAGAAGAGATTGTTTTACAAAACTCCCTGCGGCTGATACTGCTGCCTGACCGTACTCAGGAGGGTATAGTAACTGCTTTACAGATGCCGTTCGGCCGTTTTTGTGACCCAATTGGTCTTGAAGGAATAGCGGAACTGACGGTAGGAGTAGCGCAAAGAGGCACCAAAACTTTAAATGCTGAACAGTTTACTGAAAAGATAGAGTTTCTCGGAGCTTCGCTTAACGCAAGCGCCGGCGAGGAGCACACCGTTTTTGAGATGCGTGCGGTTTCCTCTTTTTTTCATGAGCTTATGCCGCTTTTCTGGGAGATGATTTTTAACCCGGCGCTTGATAAAAATGAATTAAACCGGTATAAAAAAGAGACTATCGCCGCGCTTACTGTTGACGCGTCAAACCCGGTCACGCTTGCTAACCGCCATTTTTACCGGGAGCTTGCGGGTACTCAGCATCCTGTGGGCCGCTTTCAAACCGTTAAATCTATACGCGGTATAAGTATTGATAAACTGCGCTCATTTCACCGCCAGTATTTTGGCGTATCAGACGCGCTTCTTATTGTAGCCGGAGATTTTTGTCCGCAAGAATTTAAGGAGCGTTATATGAAGCTTCTGCTTGACGCTCCTGTTTCTGATGTTAAAGCGGTTCTTGCTTTGCCTCTTGAAAATTTTCATGACGGTTTCAGAGTTGTTGACAAACCAGAATCAACTCAGGCTACGATATTTACAGGTCATCCGTTACCCGGAGAAGATTGCGGGGAGCATGACGCCATAACGCTTGCAAACTACATTCTTGGCGGCGGTAATTTCTCTTCCCGGCTTATGAAAACCATGCGTTCGCGTCAGGGACAGGTCTATGATATATCCTCATATCTTGTCGCGGAGCGGCGTTTCGGCGCGTTTCGCATCTCCACAAATACTCAAAATCACAGTGCGGCAGAGGTTTACAGCGCAATAATTGAGGAGTATGAACGGTTTTGCGGGCATGGGGTGACTGCAGAGGAGCTTGAGAGCGCGAAAAAATTTGTAATAGGCAACATAGCTTTTCAGCTTGAAGGGGTATCGAGCGTTGTAGATAAATTGTTGTGGCTGAGGTTTTTTGGTTACGATGACTCTTATATTGAGCAGTTTCATAAGAGAATGGAGCGTTTGACATTAGACGTTGTAAATAACGCGGTGAAACGGTACTTTTCCGCGCAGAAACTTGTGACGGTTATTGTAGGCAGCGCATCCGGGCTTTTGGAGCAGTTTAAGGATAAATCGAATAATATAAAACAATTTAATTTTCGTGATCCTGTGAAATAAAAACCTTAATCCGCGCTCTCTTTAACTTTTTTACCGGGTTTAAAAAGTAAAAACAATTTCCAGTAACGCACAAGCGGCTCAAAACTTTTTGAGAGAATTACTATACCGCTCAGATAAGCGGCGGCGAAAAACGCACTGCAAAGCGACAGGCGATAAAAGATGTTCATATCCGCGCACATTTTAACCATAATCCATGTGAGTATCCCGGCAATTGCCGCGGCAAGATAAATTCTCCACACCGCGCTTACGATCTCTCCCAAACCAAGTTTTACAGGACGGCCCGCGTACCACAGCGCGGGAGCTGTCAAGATGTAAAGACTTACCGTATATCCGGCCGCCACGCCAACAGCCCCAAAAGGGAGACCAGCGACAAAGAAGAGTATCATTATAGCGGAATTTATACATCCCCAAAAGAACCATCTATCAGAACGCCCTAAAGAAACGTGTAACCATCCCTGAGTAGCATAGATAATCTGCATCCCCGCGCCTAATCCCAAAACCGCAAATATATCCGCGGCTCCAAGCCAGTTCTCTCCCAATAGCAATATTATAATGTCACGCCCAAGCGCGGCGAGGTATGTACTCATCGGCATCCCTGCAAATGAGAGCAGAGCTATCGCTTTCACAAAATATTCTTTATAGCGGACAGGTTCATTGCGTAATTTAGTGAGAGTTGTGACCGCTACGCTTTGTAAAGGTATTGAGAATTGGCTGACAGGTAAAATAAACAGGTGATACGCTTTATGATAGAACCCAAGCGCGACAGCGCCTTTGGCCCAGCCTATTAACGCTTTGTCTACATTACGGGCGAAGTAATTGACAAGATAAAACCCCATTGTACCTGCCCCAAAACCTATTAATCCTCTAACACCACTGCGCCGCACAGGAAGGCCGGGTCTCCACGGACAAAAAAACCACACCCCAATCATCGTTAAAATCGCTAAGATTATCGGACGCACCACAAGAGCCCAGTAGCCGAATCCATTAAACGCCATGACAAGCGCGATTGTTATGCTGACTAACGCGGCAACAATTTCAACCGTTGCAATCTGTACAAATTTCATGTTGCGTTTTAGGAGAGCGAGATGCTGAGTTGACAATCCGGCAAAAACAAATGACATCGCTGAGATTACCACTATCTTCGTAAGTCTCGGTTCATTATAAAACCGCGCTACATAAGGTGAGATCATAACGATAAGAAGTATTATAAGTAAAGAGAAAAAAACATTAATCCAAAATAATGTACTTACCTGTTTGTGATTAATTTTTTCACTCTGAACAGTAGCGTCGCTAAGTCCAAGGTCTTTAAAAAGCACAAAAAAACCTGTAATCGTAAGCACCATCGCAAGCAGACCAAAATCCGCTGGCAAAAGAAGTCTTGCTAAAACAATGGTTCCTACGGTATGAGCCGCAAAATCCACAGTTCTGGCAAATATAACAACACTGCCGCCCTTTATGGCGCGCGATTTTAAATTGCCTTTTAGATGAGCGGTTTCAAATATTTTTTCTCTCTCGTCTTTTTTACGGCTCCGCCCGGCTTTAATCAACGAAATTTTATCCATTTTTTATCGCTTTACATATTGTACCTATCATGAGAAAGATGTAATGAAGACAATAAGCCAAAACTGTTCCAGTAGTTTTTGAGGAAAAACTGCGGCGCCGGGATGAAATTTAGTAATTAAACCTGAAATTGAGATTATTCAAGACGAGGCTTGGGATTCTTTTTCTTGCAGAGCTAAAAGGGCTTTTACCTGCTGGATTGCGAAGTCTTGATTTTCGGGAGTCAATTCATCAAAAAGACGGAGTATCATGTCGTGTCTTTCGGTGTTTGGGCGTGTGGTGAACATTTCGCCTTCGCCTGTTTTTAGCCAGTGTTCGGAGACGCCGTAAGCTAAGCTGATAAGCCTTATTATTCTATCGGGTACATTTCTGTTACCCAACTCTATGGATGCTATATGACCGGGCGAGATGGAGATATGCTTTACAAATTTAACCTGCGATAGTTTCATTGTTTCTCTTAATTGCTTTATCCGCTGATTAATTGTCACATACCACCCCTGATTTGGTTGTTTGTTTATTCAATATAATAAATATTACTTGCTATGAAAGCAAAAAGTTCTTGATTCGCTTGCCGAAGAAATGTATATTACTTGCAGGGCAAGCGCGGGATAAAAAAGCATTATATGTCAAAAACAAATAAGAACGAACAGATAAGCAAAGATTTTATTCGATTGACCAAAGAAAATCAAGACTACGCGCTTGCAATCGTACAGGCTATGGTCTATGCTCAAAACAGCGGACGGAAACGTAAGAAGAAAACTATTTCAAATAAACCTAAATCCTAAGGATATTGACTATGGGCAACAACATTACGAAAATTTTATTTATAGGATTGTTAAGCGTGAAGAAGCGGTTGACTTTTTGTACAATGGTTGCCGTGTTATCTGTAAGCGTAATGTTTTTCATTTCTTGTACTCTTGATAATGATATTGTCGGCCCTGATGGCGAGCCGCTTAAAATTACTATCAATGATGACGGCTACTATGTTATAAATGGTATTGTTACTGATGTTAAAGAGGACGGAACAAAAAGCACTCCGCCTGTTGTTAGCATAAACGATGATGGTTACTGGGTTATAAATGGTGTTGTCAGCGATGTTAAGGCAACGGGTACCACTGGTAAACAAGGCGATCAGGGCAATCAAGGTAACAAGGGCGATAAGGGTGATCAAGGAGATCAGGGTAACAAAGGCGATAAAGGGGATAAAGGCGCAGACGGTGCAACGCCAACAATTACTATTGGCACAAACGGCAATTGGTTCATTAATGGTGAAGACAGTGGCGTTAAAGCTACGGGCGAACAAGGCCCTGCGGGTATAACTGGCACAATACCGACAATTACCATTGGGGAAAATGGTAATTGGTTTATAAACGGTGAGGATAGCGGTATTAGAGCAACGGGTGCTGATGGGAAGGATGGAGTAGATGGTAAAGATGGTGCGGACGGTAAAAATGGTACTGATGGAGCAAAAGGTGATAAAGGCGATACTGGTGATAAAGGCGCAGACGGTACAACACCAACAATTACCATTGGTACAAATGGCAATTGGTTCATTAATGGTGAAGACAGCGGCGTTAAGGCTACGGGCGAACAAGGCCCTGCGGGTATAACTGGCACAATGCCGGCAATTACTATTGGCGAAAACGGTAATTGGTTTATAAACGGCGTTGACAGTAAGATAAAAGCGGCAGGTGCAAACGGGAAGGACGGAGTAGACGGCAAAGATGGTGTTGATGGTAAAGACGGCACGGATGGAGCAGATGGCGTGAAAGGTGACAAGGGCGATAAGGGTGATGACGGAGCAGATGGCATAAAAGGTGACAAGGGCGATAAGGGCGCAGACGGTGCGAATGGTCAAAGCTGTAAAGTTGAAGATGACGGCGCTCATTTCGTGATGAAATGCGGTGATGTTGAGAGCGCAAGATGGGCTAAAGCGATGTGTGGTGCGGTTGCTTATGATCCTGAAGATTATGTATGTCGCAGAGGCAGGCTTAATTTCATTGATCATCGTGATGGCAAAGATTATCGTTCTGTAAAAATAGGTGGCCTAACTTGGATGGCTGAGAATTTGAATTATTCGGGTTCAGGTGGTGATGTTGGCGTTTGTTACAACAATCAGCCAGATAGTTGCGCTAAGTACGGTCGTCTTTATACTTGGACAGAAGCTATGAATATAAGTTCATCGTATAATAACAATACTTATGGTAGCGGAAGTAGCGTACAGCATCAGGGTATTTGTCCGGTTGATTGGCGTTTGCCAAGTGAAGCGGATTGGGATGATTTGATGATAGCAGTTGGCGGTGTTTACGAAAAAACTGATATTCATTATGGACGTTGGAACGATGCAGGTACGAAACTAAAATCCCAAACAGGTTGGAATACAAGTAGTGGTTATATTCCCGGTACGGATGAATTTGGTTTTTCGGCTCTGCCAGGCGGCCACAATTCTTTTGGTAGCCATTTCCTCGACGCCGGCAACAGCGGCGACTGGTGGAGTGCCACAGAGATAGATAGGAGCTATGCGCGGACCTTGATCATGAGCTTCAGAAATAGCGCCGCAATCATGTTTGCGAGCGCCAAAATCGGTCAGGCTAGCGCACGTTGCGTAAGGGACTAGCGCCCGTAAGGCGCGATAAACATAGCGCGGTGAAACCCCGCGCTCAACAAAGCCCCAATTCGTAGACAGCCTCACATTTTTCGCACAAATTCCCGTATATCAAGAACATGCCAAAATATTTTCCAAAATCGTGTTTCCATTTCCCATAAATTGAATCCTCAAAAAATACCCATTAAAATCAATAAACAAATTGCAAAATCCTAAAAAATAGCTTATATTATTAAATCACACAAGTTTCGCGCAGTTCTCTCCAGTATCTCTTTCCAAATTTCCATTTTCATAAATTAAAAAGCATAGAATATTTTTTCTTTTGTATAAATCTCAGCAAAAATCCTAAAACATCTCTCCATTGAGCAAGATTTACTAAGGAACATTTATGGAAACTTACAGCAACAGAAAATACGTAGAGATTGATTTAAGTACAGAGATTCAAAAACAGTTGGAAGATGCCAACCCTGATGAACAAAGAGATATCGCATTTAGATATATCCTAAATCATCTAAGGCACAAAAAATGTTTTACACATGATGGCAGATTAGTCAAAATTAACAGAAGAGGGGCGCAAAAAATAACTCACCTCGCTCCATTAGAAAAATTACGTGCAACGCCATATTTGGCAGAATTGATAGAAACCAGTCAATCTATAGGATTAGACGATGCCGAACACAGATATTTCAAGCAGTTTGCGTATTATGAGATTATTTTTAAATTAGGAGACAGGTGGTACGCAGGAGTTCTAAATATAGGAGTTCATAAAGATGACACAAGCAGTTTGTACGATCTCAATCCTTTCACAAGAATAGAAGAAAGCAGGGCCACCCTTTCGGGAGTCCACGATTCAGGCTAAAAGCCCTATTACGTGGAAAAAAGCCCTGTTTCTATCCAGTAACAATTAGAAGCACTCCTGCGCTGATGGATGACTTTGCCCCCAGCATACGTCCGAAACGAACGCAGGCCAGCTTCTATTATGAGAAAACGGAGTCACCCTGTTGGGCATCCACCTTTCAGAACTAAAGCCCCTACTAAGTGGGGAGACGACCCTGATTTTTCTTAATAATAATATAACCGATTTTCCCGAAAAAGTCAACACATAAAAATTCTTCCAATAACCATAAATAACAGCAAAAATCGCACCTATTTAATCTCATTTTATATTTACTACATCTATCCGTACAGACGCGATGCTTCGTAAGCGTCAAGAAGGGCTTGACCGATAAGACTTGACCATACGATAATCGGTTCGTGACGAGGCAGTCTCCCCGCGCGGTTGAGATACTCTTTGTCGTTTGTCATTTTAAACTTTCGGATATACCCCCAAGCCATATATCCGCGCCCGCTTGTTTTTACTCTTTTTAATCTTTCCTTAATTTTTCACGTTCTGCTGCAAGCGAAAAAACTTCATCAATAGTTTTATCATCCCATAAGTTTCTTTGCCATTCGGTATAATCAAAGCGTTCGCGTTTAACAAGGTATATAAAGCGTTCTGCCTCAATTTCGCCCAAACCTTTCACAAGCAGATTCATAGCGTCCATACGCAAAGCATTATCAGCTCTCATTTTGATTCCTCCGTCTCAAGAATAAATGTCATCGGATTAACGATTTCGATTTCTTGCACAAGATTATTCTTGTTTTTAAACTTTTTATCAGTTGTGATTAAATAATCACATTTATGTTTAACTGCACAAGCGAGATGAATTGCATCCTTATGTTTTAAGCCGAATTTCATATACTCTCTGGCGTTTTCCAAAATATCAAGGGAAGCCGGACAATATTCGTTTGCGATTTTTTTCCAAGGTTTAATTACCCCTCGCTTTTCATCTGATGGGTTTTCATCGTTCTCAGAATCAATCATAAACGACCATACAAGTGAGTGTATGCCTCGTTTTACCTTGCCTTGAATAATCAGTTTTGCTTCTGTTTCAAGTATAATCAGATTTTGGTCTTGTTCGTCAAATGGTCTGTTATAGCAGCAATTATCAAGATAAATTTTCAACATTCTTCATCTTCTTTCTTTGCCTCAACGTGTCCGAATAAATTTTCACGTTATTCGCGTTTCCCGCTTACTATAAATATACCGTTTTCCAATCATGAGTATGTAATTACTTTATTATTTTCAATTGAGATACAAGAAAAGCTTGATAGCTCACGATGTACCGCGTCTCTCCCGTCATAATTTAGACGCTAAATGCACAAGCCCTTTGTACATTGTAGCCTGTCCCCAGTGAAGCATGGGAGTACGCGCCATTACAGAACCCGGATACTGCCTATAGTAAAAATAGCCCTTTTTATCCTGCATATTCTCTATAGTCCATAGAGCCACTTTTACTCCTAAGTCAAGTGCGTCCTTGTCATATTTTGAAAAATTCGCGAGCGTATCAATCGCTTGGCTTGCGCACTGTATATCTACGGGATACACACGGCTATGGTAGTATTTCGGCCTTCCGCTCGCCTCAAAAAAATTCTCCTTAAAGTATCTAAAGCCTTTACGCAAATGTCCGCTAAAATCCTTATCACCTGTATGATCGATATAACATTTTAAACTGTCAAGATTATAAGCAGTATGAAAGTTATCAATCCAACGCGTTGACGCTCCCTCTCCATACCACCACGAGCCGTCTTTAAGCTGGCGGGAACAGCTGTATTTCATAGCTGATTTTGCGACTTTGAGCATATTCTTATCACCAAGTTTTGCTCCCATACGGCCTAAGAGACCCGCGCCAAGCATATTTGAGTTATGAATTGAACTCTGTGTGTACGCGACGTAACTCAGACAGTCCCCTGTCGGTGTTTTCTCTCTTGGTAAATCAAGAATCCACCCGCAGACACTTTTAGCCATCTCAAGATAACGCTTATCCCCGCCTGCTTCATAAGCGTCAAGAAGCGCTTGACCTATAAGACTTGACCATACGATAATCGGCTCGTGGCGCGGCAGTCTCCCCGCTCGGCTTGTGAAATCGAAGTGGTTGCCCCAACTATGTTTTTCAAATCCGGGAGCCTTGTTTTTGTCAAGCCAATCGAAACACTCAGCCGCGCGGTTAAGATACTCTTTATCGTCTGTCATTTTAAACTTTCGGATATATCCCCAAGCCATATATCCGCGGCCTTTGGTTGAATCTTTGCGGTTTACGCCAAAAAGAGGCCGCAAATTAATGGGGCTTTGACGTACAAGCTGCTGTAAAAGCCTCTCGGCAAAAACATTCCCCATCGTTAAGGGCTTAAGGTACGATGACAACCCGTCAAACGGTTCATAGCCGCGATAGTTTTCATTCTCAACCCATTTTTCTACCATTTGAGCGCTGTTCTCTATTACCGCCTTTGTAGTATTCACTTCTATTTCTCCCATGTCAAATTTTATATATTTTATGCTGATACAGTTTTTGGTTTTCTACGTTTGAAAATTTTTTTAGCAATAACAGCCATCCGCTCCATCTGTTCCGCGCGGTGAAAATTTATAAGCTCTTTAGAGAGCGGGCGTTTTACCCGCCAAACAAATCCGTGAGCGTATCCAAGCATTAAAAGCGCTCCGCCCAGGATATAGGGTTTATGTCCCATTTGGAAAATTCCGCGCGTCAATTGCCAAAGCGGATGTCCGCCCAAATAATAATCTTTAAACCCATGACGAAAACGCGACATCAAAAATGAACCGTTTCCTGTACCCATTTTGCGGTGATGATGAAATACTTTCTCCGTAAAAGTCCATGTACGCCAGCCCATCATCCGCGCGGATGTAACAGCTGCCCAATCAATACCGCCGCCCTTTATGGGAATATATCCGCCAATTTGTTGAAAGCACTCTTTACGAAAAATCTGACACGCGCCGCTTACATGATTTTGGTCTATGTATCCATGACTGTAAACAAGCTTCCCATCTTCCATAAACGGAGTCCCGCCAACGCCGAGATTATTATCACTTATAAACTGATCTATCAAAAATTCAAAATAAGACGGCTCGAATGTTATGTCCGCATCAAGATTTCCTATTAAATCGTATTGAAGACGCTTTACTTTATCATATCCTGCGTTAAAGGAATGAACCTTGGCCGCAAACTGCCTGTCTTTATGCGGTTCTCTCCTTACAAGCTCTATCCAATTATATTTAGCCGCATACTTTTCCACTATGGAATCGGTTGCATCAGTAGAACCATCGCTTACTATCACCCAACGTTTTGGCTTCATTGTTTGAGCGATTACAGACTTTATTGTCCCCTCAATAAAAGCGGCTTCATTGCGCGCCGGGGTGATAAGGACTAAATCGAGTTTGCCTTTTTTTGACTGCATATAACCGTCTCCTTCAAAAAGTAACAGCTTACGCTTCTTGAAGATAATAAGCCAAAACTGTTCCAATAATACGCTGTAATGGACGCCGATTTAGTAAAAATTCTGCGTTATATAGAACGTGTAAAAAATTATATTTAATCAAAACCTCTGAAAAACGGTGATGAAAACTGTTAATTCACACCGGCGAAATGCTATAATCCTTACAAATTATAGAAATCACAGAACGGAGAGTATGTTTTATGCTGTATTTGCTGGAAAGCAACGAAAACGCGGCGGCGGAGATGGAGACCGAAAACGAGGCCCTGCGCGATGACATCCGTCTGCTTGGGCAAATGCTGGGTGATACAATCCGCAATGTAGAAGGCGTTCAAATTTTTGATCTTGTTGAAAATTTACGCAAGCTTGCCGTACGTTCCCACTATGATCACGATGAGACCGCAAGAGCGGAGATGGAAAACATCCTG
>Ga0123356_10001643_pt1 | contig 24540 bp, 21 predicted proteins | sample TergutEmb28metaG_2_FD_92546 | JGI IMG/M metagenome (GOLD analysis project Ga0123356, IMG submission 92546) | Embiratermes neotenicus P3 segment gut microbial communities from Petit-Saut dam, French Guiana - Emb289 P3 | ecosystem: Host-associated > Arthropoda: Insects > Digestive system > Gut ...
AGGACAAAAGAGCAAACAAACCAAAAAACTCTGCTGCGGTCATTACACTCGGGTGTATATGTAGCAGGAGGCCTTGCCGCACTGGCGACAATACCTCTTACCTTATGGCTCTCAAGTGCCTCGGGACCGGTAATGGAAGGTCACAGATGGGGATTATTAATATCCATACTCGCAGGTATACTATCCGGATTTATAGTCAGCTACTCAACAGAACACTATACATCAGATGCAGCAAAACCAACACGTGACCTTGCAAAATCAAGCGAAACAGGCACAGCAACACTAATGATAGGCGGTCTTTCACTCGGCATGAAATCAACCGCAGGACCAATACTCGCCGTATCAATTGCGGCAATAATCAGTTATATAATCTCAGGCGGATTCGCCGGCGACCCGAATGCAGGCCTATACGGTATCGGTCTGGCAGCCGTTGCAATGCTTGCAACAAATGCAATAATACTTGCTACAGACGCATTCGGACCGGTTGCAGATAACGCAGGCGGAATCGCCGAAATGTCAAAGCTTCCTCCGGAAGTGCGTGAGCGTACAGATGCTCTTGATTCTCTTGGTAACACTACAGCAGCAACAGGAAAAGGTTTTGCAATCAGCTCAACTGCATTTACCGCTCTTGCACTGCTGGCCGCATATGTAAACGAAGCGAATACATCACTGGCAAAACTGGGACGGGAAGAGCTTGAACTTGGAATTACCAACCCAAGCGTTCTGATAGGAGTTTTCCTCGGAGCTGCACTCGCTTTTGTGTTTGCAGCATTTTGTATCTCAGGCGTCCATAAAGCAGCTCAAAGTGTTGTTATCGAAGTCAGACGTCAGTTTAAAGAGATAGCGGGACTAATGGAAGGCACTGCCGATGCTGATTACGCAAAATGCGTTGATATCTGCACAGTAAACGCACAAAAAGAAATGATTGCACCATCGATCCTTGCTGTTCTTGCACCAATCGTCGTAGGTATGGTACTCGGTGCAGCCGGCGTTGTCGGTATGCTCGGTGGTGTAATAGCAACCGGATTTACTATGGCAATCTTTATGCTCAACTCAGGCGGTGCATGGGATAACGCAAAAAAATACATAGAAGCGGGAAATCACGAAGGCAAAGGCAGCGAAAACCACAAAGCAGCAGTAGTAGGCGACACAGTAGGAGACCCCCTGAAAGACACAGCAGGCCCCTCCTTCAACATTCTGATAACCCTGGCCTCAACAGTCGCAATAGTCTTCGTTGGAATAGCAACAAGATTCTCATTGATTGAGCTGGTAAGTCATATTAGTTTCTAATCAAATTTCTAAGCAAAATGAAAAGGTGTCAGGAGAACCGTCCCCCTGACACCTTTTTTACTTTTACTTAGAATACATTTCTCTTTGCATTTTTTGTGTGCAGGACATGGTGTGCTTTTTCGCTTCCCGGGACTCCGAGATAATCTTCGTAGATCTTTTTTACGTCGGGGTTTTCGAATGATTTGCGCAGGGGGAGGCCTTCGTCGGCTTCGTATATGGCTTTTGTTCGGGCTGCGATTAAGTCGACGTTGTTGCGAACGGAGTCGCTTTGATTTGGTTGTCCGCCACCGTTTATACAGCCGCCGGGGCATGCCATGATTTCTATCATGTGGAACTCCTCTTCGCCATTTTTAACGGCATCAAGCAGTTCTCTTGCATTTGCAAGTCCTGAAGCGACACCAACCTTAACATCCATACCGGCAATCTTATATGTTGCCCGTCTTACTCCTTTCGGACCTCTTACATCGTTAAAGTTAACTACTTCAAAACTCTCATCCAGCCAATGGCTTGCTGTTCTTAATGAAGCCTCAAGAACGCCGCCTGTTGCACCGAAGATGACTGCTGCACCCGTTCCCGTTCCGAAAGGATTGTCAAACTCCTCATCGTCTATGTTTGCAAAGTCTATGCCATCGGTTTTTATCATTCGGGCAAGCTCTCTTGTTGTTAGTGCAACATCAACATCCGGAACCCCTGCCGCATCCTGATGTTCTCTTCCGAGTTCGAATTTTTTTGCGGTACAGGGAATAATGGATACTACAAAGATATCTTTAGCCTTCAGGTTACTCTTTTCGGCAAAATAAGTCTTAAGTATTGCACCAAACATTTGTTGAGGTGATTTACAGGAAGAAAGATTATCAATCAAATCAGGATAATAATGCTCACAGAATTTAATCCAACCCGGTGAGCAGGATGTTATAATCGGAAGTTTTCCACCGCTTTTTACACGCTCAAGAAACTCATGTGCTTCTTCCATAATCGTAAGGTCGGCGGTTAAGTTCATATCATACACGCCGTCAAAACCCAGACGCTTAAGAGCTGCTGCTAATTTCCCCGTGACAATTGAACCAAGAGGCATATCAAAAGCTTCACCCAAGGTGACTCTAATCGACGGAGCTGCAAATACAAATACTTTTTTATCAGGGTCGGCAATTGCGTCACGTACTTTTTGTGTATCATCCTTTTCGTATAAAGCACCTGTGGGGCAGACTACAACACATTGACCGCAGTATACGCAAGGAGCTTCGTCCAGACTATGATCGAAAGCACAACTTATTTTTGTTTGAAACCCTCTGTTTACAGCATCAATTACAGAAACGGATTGCACATCAGAACATGCTTTAATACAGCGTCTGCATAAAACACACTTTGAATTGTCCCGTACGATTGAAGGCGATTTGTCGTCAATATCATGGTCATATGTCATGCCTTTGAATACATTCTCGTCAACACCGTAATCGTGGCATAGTGTTTGCAACTGACAACTGCCGCTTCTTATGCAGGAGAGGCATTCTCTCTTATGGTCGGAAACAATGAGTTCAAGAGTATGCTTGCGCGACTCCCTTATTTCAGGTGTGTTGGTCTGTGCTTCCATACCTTCAAATACAGGATACACACATGATGCAACAAGTGCGCGCCCTCCTTTGATCTCAGCAAGACAAACTCTGCACGCTCCTATTTCGCACAACCCTTTCATATAGCACAGGGTTGGGATTTCGATATTTGCATACTTTGCTGCTTCGAGTAATGTTATACCGCTTGGGACCTGGAGCGATATATTGTTGATTTTAATGTTCACTTTATCCATAATTATTTTCGCTCCTTTCTATTCTTTTATTATGGCATTGAATTTGCATTTCTCCATGCAAATGCCGCATTTTGTACATACGCTTTGGTCAATTTCATGAGGTTTTTTAACCTCACCGGATATGCAATTAACGGGACAGACCTTTGCACATACGGTACATCCAATGCATTTTTCAGGAATTACCACATATTTGAGTAAGTTTTTGCATATGCCTGCGGGGCATGTTTTATCGATGACGTGAGCTTTGTACTCATCTTTAAAGTAGCGGTACATTGATTTTACGGGGTTTGCCGCAGTTTGTCCGAGTGCACAAAGGGATGAAACAGAAATGTGATTGCACAGCATTTCCATTTTATCAAGATCTTCGAGTTCGCCATTACCTGATGTTATTTTATCAAGGATTTCATACAGACGTTTTGTACCGATTCTGCAGGGACTGCATTTACCGCATGATTCTTCGACTGTAAAGTCAAGGAAAAACTTTGCCATATCTACCATACAGTTATCCTCGTCCATAACGATCAGACCGCCTGAACCCATCATTGAGCCCACGGCAGCGAGGTTTTCATAGTCGATAGGAACATCAAAATGCTCGGCAGGAATACAGCCGCCCGACGGCCCGCCGGTTTGTGCAGCTTTAAACTTTTTACCGTTTGGAACTCCGCCGCCGATTTCTTCAACGATTTCCCGCATTGTAATACCCATTGGGATTTCTACAAGACCAACATTTGTAACCTTACCACCAAGTGCAAAAACCTTTGTTCCTTTGGACTTTTCGGTACCCATGGATGAAAACCACTCGGGACCTTTAAGCATGATTTGAGGAATGTTTGCAAATGTTTCGACATTATTCAGAACTGTCGGTTTACCGAACAGACCTTTAACAGCCGGGAATGGCGGACGTGGTCTCGGCTCACCCCTGCTGCCTTCAATCGACATCAGAAGAGCTGTCTCTTCACCGCAAACAAAAGCTCCTGCACCAAGACGAATCTCAAGGTCAAAATCAAAACCGGAGTCAAATATATTTTTACCCAACAACCCGTATTCCTTTGCTTGAGTAATAGCTATTTGCAAACGGTGAACTGCAATCGGGTATTCGGCACGTATGTAAACATAACCCTGGTTGGCTCCGATTGCATAAGCTGCAATACTCATTGCTTCAATGACTGCATGAGGATCGCCTTCTAAAATTGAGCGGTCCATAAATGCGCCGGGGTCACCTTCATCGGCATTACAGCAGACGTATTTTTGGTCACCTTCCGCTTTTGCCGCAAACTCCCACTTTAGTCCCGTCGGGAATCCGGCACCGCCGCGACCTCTCAGACCCGATGCTTTTATTAAGTCTATGACCTCCCCCGGAGTCATTTCGGTAAGTGCTTTACCGAGTGCCATATATCCGTCAAAACCGATATATTCATCAATGATTTCAGGGTCGATGACACCGCAGTTTCTGAGAGCGACACGAGTTTGCTTTTTATAGAACCCGGTCTCATTAAGTGATTTGAGGCCTTCCTCTTCACAAAGAGTCTCGTGATAAAGAAGACGTGAAACTATACGCCCTTTTAAGAGATGCTCGTCAACGATTTCTTTGCAATCTTCAGCTTTGACCCGTGCATAAAAACTGCCTTCCGGATAGATTATCATTATTGGACCCAAAGCACAAAGACCAAAACAGCCGGTATGTACGACTTTTACCTCTTTTTCAAGACCGACTGCTTTTAACTCTGCTTCAAATGCATCACTGACGGCATGGCAGCCTGAAGCTACGCACCCTGTACCGGCACAGAGTAAAACATGAGATCTGTATAATTCCATACTTTACTACCTCCTATTCGTTTTCGTATGCGCCGATTGTGTACTCGCTGACAATATTGCCGTTAACGACATGGTCGCTTACGATTTTTGCTATTTTTTCAGGAGTAAGATGGACATATGTTACCTTATCCTGTCCCGGGACAATAACGTCCATGATAGGTTCAAGCTTACACATACCTATGCAACCGGTCTGTGCGACCGTCACATTCTCAAGGTCTCTTTTTGCAAGCTCTGCCGTTAAAGCGTTAATAATACCACGCGCACCCGCTGCGATTCCGCATGTTGCCATACCGACAACCATTCTCGTTGTGTTGTCACCATCCTCGCGCATAGTTGCATTTTGCTTCATTTTGTCTTTGATTGCGGCAAGTTCAGCCAATGACTTCATTATCTTGCTCCTCCTGTAATATTTTGTATATGTTCATCAACATACTCTGTTAAGAAAATAACGATAGGTGGACTGTTAAGTGCTGTATCTTCGCCTATTTGCTCTTTGACTTCTTTTGTTGAAAAAATAAATTCATTTTCGTTAACCTTGTAGCGAAAGTTGAAATTTATATCGGGGTTTAATGTAACAAGTGTTATTATTGTTTCGGTCAGGTTCCCGACCGGCTGCCTGTCGATATGGCTTAAAATAAAAATTGCTGTTATTGTTGTACCGACTCCAACCTCTGATATGATTTTCACAGAACCGCCGGTTATTTCTGCTGCTTCTTTCAGAAATGAAATGCCAAGTCCGATTTTTCTGGTTGTCCGGGTGGTAATAAAGGGGTTGTCGACTGTTTTTAAGAAGTCTTCATCCATACCTTTGCCATTATCTTTTACACTGATGGTAATCCTGTCTGCAATATAATCTTCAATAACATCTATCTCAACCATTGTTGCATCTGCGGCAATTGAGTTTTGTGCGATATCCAGAATATTGAGAGACAGCTCGTCCATCATTGTTTATTACCTGCCTTCTTCCCGGAGCAATTCAAATCATTCTTTGTATTGTGCTAATATACGCGGTACATCTTCTTCGACCAGTTTAGGGTGGACATCATCGTTAACTGAAAGAACCGGAGCAAGTCCGCATGCACCGACACAACGCGCACCGTTGAGAGAAAACTTCATATCGGGTGTACATTCACCGTCTTTGATACCAAGCTCTTTTTCGAATCTTTCGAGAATTTTGCCCGCTCCTACTACATAACAAGCGGTTCCCATGCAGATTACAATTTTGTACTTTCCTTTTGGGGTCAGTGAAAACTGTGAATAAAAGGTAACAATACCATATATTTCACTTAGTGATACACCCATACCCTCGGCAACCATTTTTTGGACTTCCTCGGGCATATATCCGTAAATACGTTGTGCTTCCTGGATTACAGGCATCAGTGCACCTTTTTGCTCCTTGTGCTCCGCAATAGCTTTTATCAGCTCCTGCTCTTGCTCTTTTGTGCCTGCAAACGGAATCGCGGCAGCTTGACTCATAATGTCCTTTCCTTTCCAATTATCATGTGCTCAAAAGCATACTTCTACATAGTATATGATAAATTAACAAAAATCAACGTAAAAAATCAATAGCGGCTTCGGCGGTCAGCTCCGGAAGTAAAATAGAGTTTACTTTTTCACTTATTGCCCAAAGCTGATGGGCATCAGATGAAATAATTATGTTGCTTTTTGTTGTTATGTCTTCATTTTGCTCACGGAATCCCTGCTCAATACCGTTTGGTGAAACCTCCAGAGTATTTATTTTAAGATGCGGAGGGATAAAGCCGAGATTTGATATTACACTAAAAGAAGATCTGTCGATGTGTGCGGGTATAAATGCTCCGTCATATTTATGCGTTAATGAGTAAAGATCATCAAATGAAATAGATGTTGGCGCAATAAGCATACGCTCTACTTCGCCTGTAATATTATCATTTTCATCATAAAGGATTTGGGTTCCAAAAATATCTATGCGGTTGGATAATGCAGAATAATATGGTGCAAGTTCGGTTTCAAAGCGGAGAGCGGTCTTAATATTGCCGAATAAACATAAAACATGTACTTCCTCGACTGTTGAAACCTCAATTCCGGGAAGTACAATCAGTTTTTTTCCCTGCGATTCTTGTGCAGACTCAGCGGCTTTAATTACTGCTGCCGTATTTGACAATGAATTATGATCGGTTATGGCTATTAAACCAAGCCCGTTTAAAAGTGCCATGCCGACAATATCGTTTGGTGTCATGTCATCAGAGGCACACGGTGATAACGCAGAATGAATATGTAAATCATAATAAACAGGCTGCACCCTGCGTCTCCTACTCTTTTTGACTGATTAGTTCGAATATTCTTATAGCAAGTGAATAGGCTGTTTCGTCTGATGTGAAAATTGTAAAATCCTCTTCGTTTGCTTTTTCCACAACGCTGTCCGGAGCGGTCAATCCCTCCGGGAGTATAACGCAGGAAGCTTCGGTCATTATTGCAACTGCAACCATATTAAGTGATGACTGCACAGTGATCCATATATCACCGGCTTGACAACCACCGAGAACACGGCTGAGAAGGTCGGAAATGTAGCAGGATTCAACATCTTTATTACTTTCGCCGGATAATCTTTTTAAATCGAGCATTTCTGCCAGTTTATCAATGGTCATGCTTATTCTCCCCCGTATCTTTATAATTTTCTATATTGGAAGAAGCATTTAAGTCTCTGAATGGTGGGGGCATATATTCCTGAAGCTCTGCCATTTCGTGGAAAAGACTTGACATACGTTCACGAAGCTTGAAAATACAATCGCTTTCATGTGCGACACCTTGTACTATATCTTCAGCTAAAGCATGACATGAAGGAGCGCCGCAAGAGCCGCAATCGATTCCCGGAAGGGTTTCGGAAATGCTCTCAATATCGGCAAGCTTACGCATTGCAACGCTTCTATCCGAATCCAAGCTGAGTATTGAGGTGTATTCAGGTGTTTTCTGCCAGTTGAGAACACTTGGAATCAGGCAATTTTCATCAACTGAGTTGTCATTTTTTTCGTTCTCAAGCGCAAGCCCCATTCTTTGAATTCTTGCTCTTGCAACAAAAGGGTTTTCAACGGCAAGACAACCACCGACACAACCGCCGGGACAAGCATTAAGCTCTACAAAACGCGCACTTGTAAATTTATCATTTTCTATTTCGTCGAGAACTCGTATAACATTATCGATACCGTCAACCGCGATAAATAACGACTCTCCGACAGAACTGCCTTCGCCTCCGGAGTAGGACCAGGTAATACCCTTAGTACCTGCTTTTGAGAGGTTTTTTGGTTCTCTCGTTTTCTCAACAATGGGGAGCAACTTCACACAAAACTCCGACATTGAGAAAATTCCGTCAATAACGGTGCCTTCATAACCTATACGGTATTTTGCCGCTGTTATTTTTGACGGGCATGGAGAAATAAAGAATATCCCGATTTCTTCAGGTTTAAGTCCTGTTTCTTTTACTGCTTTTTCGCGTGCGGCAATTGCAGCAAGCTCGACAGGTGTTATAATTTTCAAAACATTGTCAAGTAAGCCCGGATAACGGACACAAATGAGTTTGACAATGACCGGGCAAGCGGAACTAATAAGAGGCCCGCTTAATAATGCACGTGCTCCGGGTAATATTTCTTTTGTGTAGTCAGAGACACTTTGTGCCGCTAATGCGACTTCGAAGATATCGTCAAAACCTGTGTTGACCAGTGCAGTTAATATGATGTTGACATCTTTTATACTTTTAAACTGACCATATAGTGACGGAGCGGGCAACGCAATCTTATACTTATATTTTTCCATTACAGAAAGCGGGTCGGAGATTGCTTTTTTTGCATGGTGAGGACAGACCCGGATACACTCTCCGCAGTCTATACAATGGTCACTCATGATTACGGCCTTTCCGTTTCTGACGCGAATAGCTTCAGTCGGACATCTTTTAATACAATTAATACATCCCTTACACTTATCTGCATCAAGCGTAACAGAATGAGTAATAGATTCCATCTGCCTCCTCCTTCCGCTGTTATATTAAAGCATTAAGTCAAGCTTTAATAGTTATGACCAAAGTTGTGCCTTTTCCGAGTTCGCTCGTAAGGCTGAAGTCATCGCTTTGCTTTTTAATATTCGGCAGACCCATACCCGCACCGAATCCCAGCTCGCGGACTGTTTCAGATGCTGTGGAGAAACCTTCCTGCATAGCAAGGTCTATATCCGGAATTCCGGGACCCTGGTCAGTAAGAGTAATCTTGACATAGTCCTCGGCGATTTCGGATTCTGCAATCCCTCCTCCGCCGTGTATAACCATGTTGATTTCACCCTCATACATTGCAATAGACGTGCGCCTAATGAAATCGGGTGAGAATCCAAGTTTTTTAAGAGTATTCTTAACGGCTGCAGATGCTGCGCCTGCAGACACAAAATCATCTGCACTGACATTGTACTGCTGTCTAAGAATCTCTGACATATCAAACGTCTCCACCGGGAAGTCCCGCTTCAAAGAGACGCCCGCATGCTGTATACATCGAGAAGTCGGTTTTCATTACGACTATATCTTTTTCGTTTGCAAGAGCAACAAGAGCCTCATCGGGTTCTTTGCCTCTTACCAGCATAACACAATGAATATCCATCATTTCTGCTGTGCGGATGCTTTGCGGATTATTAAGCCCGGTCAAAAGCAGTCCCTTGTTCTCACCGAATGCAAGCGCATCACTCATAAGATCGGCTCCGCATGCTGCGTTGATTACAATGTCATCATATGGAACATCAGTGTAGACAGTGGCGTTTAGTATTTCCATTATTCCGTCAAGTTTCATTTTTTCCATCCTTTCGCGTATTGAAAATTAGAAGCGTAACAATAATATCACCTTCTGTAAAAACCCGCAATAACTTTCTATTTAATTAAGTCCCTTATAACCTCCCCGGCGATAATAAGGCCTGCAACGGGAGGAACATATGAAATGCTTGCAAGACAGGGGGACGCTGCTCTTGACTCTTTTGAATAAACAACCTTTAAAGCTTTAATTCCGCGTCCGCGCAGCTCCTTGCGCATTATTCTTGCCACCGGACATTCCGATGTATCAAAAATATCTGCTACCATAAAAGTTGTGGGGTCAAGCAGGTTTGCAGCACCCATAGATGAGATCACAGGCACATCTAAAGCCTTACACCTGCAGATGAGTTCAAGTTTTGCCGTTATGGTATCAACTGCATCAATTACATAATCATATTTAGTCAAATCAACTTCATCAGCTGTGTCGGGAAGATAGAATGTTTTAAACCCTCCGACAGCGGCCTCGGGATTAATTTCCAATAACCGTTCTTTCATAACATCGACTTTGTTTCTGCCGAGCGTTTCATGTGTTGCTATCAGCTGGCGGTTGATGTTTGTAATATCGACAATATCACCATCAATTATATCGATTGCGCCGACTCCGCTGCGGCAGAGCGCTTCGGCAGTGTGACCGCCTACGCCTCCAATGCCGAAAACCGCCACATGGCGGTTATTTAGCTTATTTATATTCTCCTGCCCTATCAGAAGTGCCGTTCTTTCAAACTGACCGCTCATCAATTAACCTGATATCAGAGAGAATTTTGAACCGTCGAGAATCGAATCATCGTTAAAAACCCAGTCGCGTATATGGGTAACTGTGATTTTTCCGTTTTTTGAACGGCATACGGTTTTTTCTATTCCTGAGTTGATTATCAGTCTGCGGCACATACTGCATGAACTTGTTTCTTCAAGAAGCTCACCGGTTTTCGCATCGATTCCGCTCATGTACAGTGTTGAACCAATCATATCACGACGTGCGGCAGATATTATTGCATTTGCTTCTGCGTGGACGCTTCTGCAAAGTTCGTAACGTTCACCACTTGGGATGTCAAGTTCATCTCTCATGCAAATTTCGCGGTCAAGACAATTTGTTCTCCCGCGCGGAGCGCCATTATATCCTGTTGCGATTATTTCATCGTTAAGCACAATAATCGCCCCATACTTGCGGCGGCTGCAGGTGGAGCGGAGAAGAACGGTTTCGGCAATATCAAGGTAGTAATTTTCTTTATCCTTACGGTTCATACGGTAACCTCCGACATTATTTTTAGCAATTATCATTATAGAACTCCCGGAGACTAAAATCAAGTACAGAACACACTTTTCTTATTGCATATTAACACACGGCAAAGTATAATTAAAACTCACAGAAAGAAGGGCATGAATATGTATTGTTTTAAATGCGGAAGTGAAATCGGCAATGAAGATAGATTTTGCCCGGAATGCGGCATCTCACAAGCACCTGAGGTTCCGCAAGCAATTGAAGTTCCGCAACCACTTGAAGCTCCGCAACCACCTCCGCAACAAAACAAGTCAAAAAAAGCATTATGGATAACACTTGGTTCGGTTGCGGCAGTCGCAATTGCAGCCGTTGCAGTATACTTCCTGTTTTTTCAGAATCTCGGACATATGGCAACAATCGGCAGAGCATTTAATAATCTCGGCACAGAAGCAAAAGAACGAATTGACAACTCACCGTTAAAAGCATTGTCAATGCTCCCTGAAATAATGGAAGACGGCACGCTCACAGCAGATGTTAATTACTCATATGCTATACTCGGAGATTGGTTAAGCATAGACATGGACGCAAATATAAAACTGTCATCAAACACAAAAAAGCGTGAATTCGCATTAAACGCAAAAATAAACGAATCAAACGAATCAATTGATTTCGACCTTTTCGTGAACAAACAAAGTGCCGCTCTGAGAGTTGGTCTATTAGACAATAATTTCTATGGTATAACGTATGACACATTCAAAGATGACATACGCACATTCGGCAGATTAATAGGTCTTGACAATGAAACCATGGACGAGCTGACGAATATGGTCGAAATAATAAGCGATGCAATTAATAGTGATGAAAACATATTTGAAGCCGACGATACATATTCCGGTATAATTGCCAACTTCGCCAGAGGACTTAAGACAACAAGCACTTCAACTCATATTGAAATATCGGGAGAACGGGTCAGCTGCACGGCGATAGTGATGATAGTAACAAAAAATGACATAATCAAATTACTTAATGATATATATGATATGATGGAAAACAACGATGATTTCCGGTCACAGTTTGAGTTGTTTAATACACCTATGTACCAAGATTCATATGGCGGATTCGACAGTTCCTATGAATATAATCTTAATGAATTTAAACAAGCAATAAATGAAATTGAACAAAACTACTTTGGTGACATTACTTTTACGTTTAATATAGGCAAAAGCGACAGGCTGCTGAGCATGATTATTGATGCTGACCTTGAAATAGACGGAGAGCGGGGTCAAATAGAAACGACATTAAACTTCGGAACCTCCGTAAATGATACATGGACAATGATTATACATGCAGCAGGAGACGGATATCGCGAAACAATGTCAATTCATTGGTTATATGATTCACAATCGGGAAATCATACAAACACAATAAAACTCATGGTAGGAGGCCCCTCTATATCTCTTTTATCGCAATGGGATGAGAACAGCGGCCGGTTTAAACTGGCTTATGAAGACGGTTGGAGTGACAATGGTATAACGGGATCGTTTAAGCATGACGGGAAAAGCTTCAACCTCAATCTCGACGATTTACTTGCAGACGATTCAGATTCAAAACTGATAATAGAACTGTCTGCAAAACCTGGATCTGAGTTTAAAGAAGTAGACTTTATCAACATAGACAAATGGGGAAACACCCTGATAGACACGATTACAGATCTTCTGATGGGATTAATTTTCTAAGGATAAGATATACTATGGACAATACGCAAAACAAACAAAACAGCACAGCTATAAAACCAAAGAAAAAAAGAGGATTACGGCTTCGTACAACGCTTGTAATGATCTCTATGCTTATAATGATTATCCCGCTTGCATTACTGATGCAAATTACATGGAGGCAAATTACGGACCTCGGACATCAGCTGAGAGAAATGTCAGTGATCGATACTACATATGCTCTTAAAGATAGTGCAAGAGAAAAACTGGAAAGAATGACAACAGAAAGAGCATTATTTGTTACCGAATTTCTCAATCAACGTGATCAGGACGTGCTGTTACTTGCCCAGCTAATGCCTTCTGATGAAGCGTATATGGTATTTTCTGAAAATAGAAACGGCAATCTTATTAGTACCGGACAATGGGTCCTCTCAGAGAACGGAATTTCCTGGGTGCAGGCTGACCCGTTTGTACAAGAAAACTCATTATACCATGAACTTTTTCCTCTCTATGATGAAATAACCTTTATTGACCTGAGCGGTCAAGAACTGTTTAAATATGTCAATGCAAAATCACCAAAGAAAAATTTTCCCGTAAATAGCGAGAAACTGGACATAACAGACAAAGCAAATACTTATATAAAAGCTGAAACATACTGGGATGAGTTGCAAAAACTTGAACCGGGCGAAATATACGTTTCAGATGTAATAGGCGCATATGTAAGAACAAATTATACAGGAATGTACACACCCGGAGCTATAAAAAGCAATGTAGCCTTCGACCATCCGGACTACAGTGCTCTTATGGAAATTGCAAATTTACCTGTAGATGAGTTTATAAAAACCGCAAAGCAACAGGCATTTGCAGGATTGGAAAATCCGGTCGGGCAACGCTTTGAGGGTATCGTACGCTGGGCCACACCTGTCACGGATTTTGAAGGAGAAATCTGGGGATACGTAACAATGGCACTAAACCATGACCATATAATGGAATTTGTTGATTACATAACACCGCTGGCAACACGAAATTCGATATTACCAACGGCATATAATGGCGATTATGCATCGATCCGGGATTATAAAGGCAGAGCTATTGCTTACCCAAGACATGAGTTGATTGCCGGATACGACCCGCAAACCGGAGAACCGCAATCAACGGATGTAAATAACTCGTTATTTATAGATGAATCTCAAATCCAAGCAATGATGGAGCTCACAGCAGATGGCGGTTCAGGTTTGTTTTATATTGACCGAAGCGGTTCAGATGGTGCGGTAACGGCAAGTGCAATACAGTATTATACAGGGAAATACTCACCTGAAATACAAGGAAACAGCCGCGGATTTGCATTTGTTACAATAAGTGCAGGAATGGATAATTTTACAAAACCTGCATTAGTGATGGAAGAAAGACTCATTGAAACGATAGAGTATGATTCACGGGAAAATGCAAAACAATTAATACTGGTATGTGGTGGTATTTTCCTTCTTATTTTCATTGTTATACTTCTCATAGCTTTCGCCTTCACCAGACGCATCAATAAGCTTATTGCAGGACTGGAAAGATTCCAAAGCGGAGACAGACAGTTCAGAATGAACTCAAGAGCAAAAGATGAGTTTGGCAGACTGGCAGACTCGATTGATGAGATGGCGGACAGTGTTGAGAGCAGTATAAGCAAAGCCGAACAAGCAAGCGAAGCAAAAGGCAGCTTTCTTTCAAACATGAGCCATGAAATACGCACACCGCTTAATGCAATTATCGGCATGACATCAATCGGTGCAGCATCAACGGAAATTGATAAAAAAGACTACTCATTCTCCAAAATCGACGATGCATCAAAACATCTTCTGGGAATAATTAATGATATTCTTGACGTATCAAAAATTGAAGCTAATAAATTTACATTATCCGAAACAGAATTTGATCCCGAAGATATGATTCACAAAGTAATAGATGTTATCAATTTCCGTGTTGAGCAAAAAAAGCAGACTTTATCAGTAAACATTGACCCGGATATACCGGAAGTTCTAATCGGAGATGATCAAAGATTAACACAGGTAATAACAAACCTGTTGTCAAACTCTGTAAAATTTACTGCCGAAGGCGGGAATATAAGTCTGGAAATGACACTTAAAGATAAAAAAGATGATTTATGTACAGTGCTGTTTACGGTAAGTGATACAGGTATAGGAATCAGTAAAGAACAGCAGGAGCATCTGTTCTCATCATTCGAACAGGCTGAGGCAAGCATAACACGCAAGTTCGGCGGATCCGGGCTTGGGCTTGTCATCTGTAAAACTATCGTTGAAATGATGGGCGGTGAAATATGGGTAGAGTCGGAACTTGGAGAAGGTGCGGTCATAGCCTGCACCGTGCAGTTGGGATACGACAGAACCGGAAAAACAAGTGTTTCCGAAGAGGGCTCACTGAGCGATCATATTCAAATGGTGATTGCCGATGCAGACTTTGAAGGATACACAGTACTGCTTGTTGAAGACATAGAGATAAATCGTGAAATCGTAATGGCTCTGCTCGAGCCGACAAACATTAAGATAGACTGTGCCGAAAACGGAGAACAGGCTGTCGAGATTTTCCTTGACAACCCGCTTAAGTACGACATGATATTCATGGATATTCAAATGCCGGAAATGGACGGTTACACAGCAACCAAAATAATAAGAAATTCGGAAGTGGAACGGTCACAAGAAATACCGATAGTAGCAATGACCGCAAACGCTTTCAAAGAAGATATAGAAAAATGCCTTGAAGCGGGTATGAACGGCCATATAGGTAAACCATTGGCGTATGATCTTGTTATATCAACACTTGAGAAGTTCCTGCATGGCGGAAATGACAGAGAATGATTATTCCTCTTCTTTTATGGCAAAGAACCTTTTAATAATCATCGGATATATTGCAATTACCCAAAAAATCATTATAAAATATCTTATCATATCAGGGGCAAAGCCTGTTCCGATCAGGGGCTTGAGCCCCTCTTTTAATGCAATTACTCCGGCAATTCCCAGCAGAACTTTTATTGCATGTACAAATATATTTTTTGATTTAACAGAAAAGTTGATGTAAACCCTTTCAATGAACATTCCGGCTGCAAAGCCTATGGAAGCACCCGCGGCTTTTATACAATCAAGAGCGTTGTTTATCTCAATCGTACCGCTGTTGTATAGAGTAAGGGTAATTATGACAACAGCTACTGCATACAATACAATGATGAGCGAGATTATCAACTCGCGTTTTTTATTGATTATATCGCTATCTTTAACAATGAATTTTATGGTGATAAAAATAAATAATGCTGATAATATCAATGAAGTAACAACATCAAGCAATGTGTGTACGCCGAGATATATACGGGAGAATGCTACAAGAACAGGTATAACAAAACAAACAGCCATAAGCGGTTTATTTTTCAACTGTGCACCTAAAGCACCGTAAAGTGAAGCAGCACTTTGTGTATGCCCGCTCGGAAATGAGTATCCTGTTGCATACTCGATTGCACCCGGAGTCGGATTTAATGTCGGGTCAAGAATCCATGGACGATCTATTCGGAAACAGACCTTCATACCTTGGACTGTAAGACCTGAAAGGAAATAAGCAATTCCGATTATGTATCCCATGCGTTTGCTTATACACCAAAAAAGAACACATATTATAACAATTCCAACAGTTTCTTCACCGAGACGGGTAATTAAACCGACAATAATGTCCCAAAACGGTGTTCGTATACTTTCAAAAAATTTAACAAGCTCCATATTCATCTCCAATCATTAATTATCAAACTTTATCTACTTACGAAATACCCATTTACGCTGTATTATAAAACTAAACGAAACAATCACCGTGTCAACAATGGCTTTTAGAAAAGTCAGCAATCCGGCTGAATGGTTTTCTTTGATTAATAAAGACAAAAGCCAAAGCAACCCGGCGGATACACACATTTGGACAGAAGCTAAAATGAAATAACGAAAAGTTTGGAGACCGAGTGATTTGTTGCTTGTAAATACAAACCGTCTGTTTATATAAAAATTTGTATATGCTGAAAATACTCGTGCAAAAAAAGTGCTTAAAAGAATTGCCCATGCTCCGAAAAAACTGCCGAAGAATCTTATTATTACCCAAAATAATCCTATATCCAAAAAAAACGTGCTAATCCCGCTGAGAGCATATTTTACTAAACGCGATGATACTACAAGGAGTATTAATAATGAATCGGCAAACGGTCTGTAATGCGAGGGGTCTTTTGAATCTTTTTCGTATACGGTTTCGATTTCCACCTCGTGAAACCTCAAACCCTCTTTTTCTGCTTCAATTAGCATTGCAGACTCATAATCAAAGCGGTTATTGTTAATTTTAAGTACTAATGGTAAATGCTCTTTGCGAATGCCGCGTAAGCCTGTCTGAGTGTCTTTTAGCATTATACCAAAGAACAGACGAAATGCATGAGCAGTCAAACGGTTACCAAAAGCATTACGGCGGGGAACGTTGGGTTTGTTAAAATCCCTTACCCCCATAATTATCGTATCGCCCGGTTCTGCTAATGCCTCAGCACATTTTACTACATCAGCGGTACGATGCTGTCCATCGCTGTCCATTGTCACAACACCGATGTTATCGGTACGGTTTTCTAAGAAAAAACAAAAAGCGGTCTTAAGTGCTGCACCCTTTCCCTTATTTTTTTCGTGTGCCAGAACTGTACAGCCCGGTAAATTCCCGACATCTTCAAACGTTTTAATATAAGCAGCCCCGCTGCCGTCATTAACAACAATAATATCGCTAAATCCCACCTCAACAAGCTCACCTACGACATTAAAAAGCCTGTCAGACGGGTTTAGAACAGGAATAATTATTGTAATTTTACTAAGTCTACTCATATTGTCACCGGTCAATCAATGGAAAGTACGTTTACAACAAGCCATTTTCCGCTCGAGCGTACAAACAGAACTTCATAAAGTGCTTCAACCTCAACACTCGTGCCGACATGACCTCTCTGTGTAAGGTTATAATATACTTCACAGGTAATATAGTTATCACCGTATTGTCTGAATTTATCGGCTGTAACCTCGTGGAATGTCAGCTGAGAAGATCTTGGCCATGACCTTGTAATTACTGCAGCTTGAAGATGTCTGAACAGTGCGGAACTTCGTTGCATATAGTTGCCGAGAGAATTAAGGTTTGTATTTGGTTCACCACCGACATTCGAAGAAAATCTGACATATGCCCTCATAAAGTTTTCCGCAGTCTCAGCAAGAGATGCTTTAAGCGTTTCTGAGTATTCTTCTGTGTATACGAGATCACCATCATCATTTTCAAATGCCTCAAGCTCCATACCTGACGAATCGGTAACCGTTATTACAGGTTCAGTATAAACATCTTCAAATCTGAACACATACCGTAAAGATGCTATGTTCGGGACTTGTGCCTGCTCAACTATACCTTTAAAAAGTGCCGAGGTCACTATTTTTTCTTTAACATTATCCGAAGAAATAGGTTCACCGTCTGCATAAACGTTCGCACCGTACGGAACTATGAAATTGTAGCTGACACTGATTGGCGCAGTTATCGGGAAATAATACTCATTATGCTGTGCAAATAATGCTTCCGGCCTTTGTCCGTCAAACTCAATAACAGAAACAATAACTTCACCGTACAGGTTGTTTATCAGGTATGTTGCACCATGCTCATACTCACATGGGATGCGGAACTCATCGGTTACAGGTATTGCGTTTATTTCAACCTGTGCATTTTGAGAAGCAGTGATGGTAATACTGCGGCTGAAGGGGTCGATAAATGAGTTAAGCAGTTCCATACTATCTATGCCCCAAATATAGAAACCGTGCCCTGCCTCTTCCATCGGAGTGAATCTAACAATTCCGATATCGGATGCACCTGCTCTGACAGTGTATACCAAAAGATCATCGGTGCTTTCCTCCGGTCTGAAGCGTATGGAGTAACGCACATCGAGAATATGCGTTAAGTGCGGCTCCAGTGCTTTTGAGGCATCGGTTTCAAAATGAGTCAATCGTGAAGCTAAAGCTTTTTCAGCGGCATCCTGCCAAAAATCGAGAGCGATGGTTTCACTCATGTTCTCGATAATATGCTCAGGCCTTGAAATTTCATATGCTTCCAAATAACCCCATAAATAAAAAGCTCCAAAGAAAATAGCGGAAAGCATCAGTAAAGTGAATACCAAGCAAAACACCAAAAATCCGTGATTGCGCGGTTGTTTGGGTGTCTGAGGTTTTGGAATGCGCGGCTGGTGTTGCTCTTGAGGTTGGCGTTGTTCTTGAGGCTGGCGTTGCTCTTGAGGCTGGTGTTGCTCTTGAGGCTGGTGTTGCTCTTGAGGCTGGCGTTGCTCTTGAGGCTGGTGTTGCTCTTGTTGGGGTTTTGCAGATTTTTTTGCGCGACCGGGACTTGATATGAGTCGAAAGCCTTTCTTTTTCATAAGCTCTAGCCCTCATCCGATCTTCTGACCAGAAACGTTGTCGGCATGCGTCTGGGGTTAATCATAGTCGGACCTGTATTAACCACTTCACCCTCATATACCATCAGAGTTGATGAGCCGCCGTCGAGATTTCCGGCATTTACGGCACCAAACTCAAGGAAAATATCAATTAAGTTATAGTATGTTGCGCCAACGCTATCTATTTGCCTGCCGTCTACGACAAGAAGGAGTATAGCCCCGTCGGCCCGTTGACCTATGGCAGTGCGCGGATTAACACCGCTATATGGGATTTTTTGCGGCGTGCCGTTTATTATTAGTGCAGGACCAAAAGAAACAGCCTCTTGTAATCCAAGGTTTTTTGCGGCGGCTGCTGTCATATATCCAACATGTAAAACTCCGTCCTTATCAATTCCCATAACACATTCTCTGCCTAGGTTTTCGCCCCATTTAAAAGCTCCGCCCTTTATAACGATACCCTCAGGTCTGCCTCCGGAACCGCCTCCCGCAGGATCATAAAAACCGCCCGCATTAATTCCTGCGAGTGCATTATCTTTTTCAACATGCTGCGGTACGGTTAATCCGGCACCGCTAAAGTTGTTTGGAGTTCCTATATATACACGCATTGGATCTTGTACAACAAGCATATATCCTTTATAACCTATTCCGGTAACTTCAATAAGTTCTACATCAGGAATGTCGTCTACAGGAGCGGTAACTTCATCGTCCTCTCCCGGTTGTTGCTGCTGTGGACCTGTTTCATAACCTTGAAATTGTGTTCTTGGAGGTTGTATTGATATAAGGTTTGCATCTGTTTGAAATGATTCGTCTTCGTAGTTTTGGTCGGGAGGGTTTAAAATCAACTCAACTTCGTCTTTTGAAAGAAAAATATCCGCAAGGAAACCTGCGGCGCTTGTTTCTTTAACTGTCAGAACGAATAACCGCTGCACAGACGGTGACGGTCCTCTTGAGACCACCCAAATCGCAGTCAGTAATGCAACAACCACTAAAGCAATAAGCAATAAAACAAATGCGAAAAATCTGAGTACAATTCTTCCGATGCGCATTTTTGGCGGTTTATTATATTTATTGTTAAACTCCATAATCAGAGTCTCCGATTTTTTTCTTACGTTTTGTTAACCGGTTTCAGCAAACAAAGTAAATTATACACAAAAACCACAAAAAAACAATATAATTCACTGCTTTTATGTTATGATGATTTCGATGAAAAGAAAACGTGATGAAAAGAAAATGAGCAAAACACTCAGAATAGTTCTGGTTGTCGTTGTAACTCTTATTCTGGCGGCAACCCTGCTTCGCTCATGGCTGGTTCACAGTGATACCGGGCAAGATCCTGAGGTATTGTTCAATACGCCAACCGTTGAGCCAACCGTTGAGCCATCACCTGAGCCGGTGGTGGTACCAACACCCGAGGCGACACCCGAACCAACACCCGAGCCCACGGTACCAGTGCCGGAACCGGTGGAAATACCTGTACCAGTGCCACCGGCAGTTGACCTTACCGACGTATTGTCAATATCGATATCCGACGGCAAATCATCTGTGCGTCTGCTTGACCGTGACTATACGACAAAGCATGAACTCAGACGAGGTACGTCAATCGAAGTGGTCGCACCTGAAGAAATCCATGCTTTATATATTATTTGGGCACAACCACCGGGAGAGTGGACGCTGACAAGCGGCTTGACTCAAGTTTGCGGAATTAATGATTTTATACATGAATTCTTAGAGCTTGAAAGTCCCGATAGTAATATTTCGATACATCTGTCTGAAAGCGGAGCGACTATTTGCGATATTTATGCGTTTACTGAAGGATACCCTCCTGATTGGGTGCAGGTCTGGTTGCCACCGCTCGAAAAAGCAGATATGCTTGTAATGCCGACTCATGCCGATGATGAACATTTATTTTTTGTAGGCACCTTGCCATATTATGCAGGTGAGCAAGGCTATGATGTGCAGGTTGTTTATCTGACTAACCATTGGAATCAACCTGTAAGGCCGCATGAACTGCTTAACGGGTTATGGGCGGTAGGTGTCCGAAACTATCCCGTCATCGGTCCGTTTGCCGACCGCCGCCCTGCGTCACTTACAGAAGCACGTAACCTTTACGGATGGAACAATGTTGTTGCTTTCCAGGTGGAACAACTGCGCAGATTCCGCCCGTCTGTAGTAATAGGGCATGACTTAAACGGGGAATACGGGCACAGTGTCCACATGCTCAACGCTCACGCTCTGCGGGAAGCCATAGAACAAGCGGCAAACAGTGATTATCACCCTTTGTCATATGACCTTTACGGTGTTTGGGAAACCCCGAAACTCTACTTACATTTATACAAAGATAATGCCATCGATATGAACTGGAGCATTCCGCTTGAAAGATTCGATGGCAAAACAGGATATGATATGGCAGTAATAGGCTACTCATTTCACCTAAGCCAGCACCGCTGGTCCTTCACCGTCCCAAACAAAGGCCCCTCAGGCCACCGCTTCGGCCTTGTAAAAACAACAGTCGGTCCTGATACAATCGGTGGAGACTTTTTTGAGAATGTTCATTGAAACTCTGTCAGATGCTTCCAGTAGCGTTTTGGCATGTTGTTCATTCTTAGTTTTGGGTTTATTCTGCCTTCTATTGCTATTGTGTTGTAGAATTGCTTCCATAGTGCTCTGTATTTTTCTTCTTTTTCGCATGCTTTTGGTACTTCCAGATGATCGAGGGGGATTATTGAGCATTTTCCGTTTTGGTAGACAAGAGCGTATTTATTTGTTTCGTCATATATTAGGAACTGCTCGCTTGGGAACCTGTCGCAGTAGTGGTGGACTATCATAGGGAGTACAAAGTTCTTTGGTTCTATTATTGATACGAGTGCTCCGTTATAGTCGGAGAAACGCAGGAATTCTTTATAATACATGCTTTCTCTGGAAACGCTGCGAGCTATATCTGTTATTGCTTTAACTGTGTCATCTGCTAACATGCTTGTAACAGAAGGACCTGTTTTATAGCCCAGGCGAAGAAAATTAAGTATTATTATCTCACGATTTTCGGTGCAAGAATAGTAACACATTCGGACGAGGTAAAATGCCTCGCCGGAAATTGATTTTTTAATGGAAATTTCTACTTTATGAGCATGTTCATGATTAGTCTCTATTTCCTTGACGGGAAATAGAGTTTCTTGCATTTCGTCCGGTCCGAATATCAAAGATGGCAGTTCCTTTTCATAGTAGCTTTCATAAACACAGCTTAGCAGACCTTCAAAAGAACCGTCATATAAATATGCTATATCTGTCCTGTAAGGCACTTTTGCCGTTCTCCTCTCATGAAGCTTTCACTTACTTGCAAGATATTTTCATTAAATAATGAAAGTTGCTCCATTGGCGGACCTGCGAGCTCCCAGCTTTGCTCCGATAACAGCCCGCGTAAAACTGCTTCGGGGTCATATCTTATTCCAAGGACGGTTTTACCCTTGCAGGTAATAAAATACTGTGCTCTTTTTAATACTATTCTCATTTTTTTCAAATCGGGGAAATCCAGTTTTCCCGCTCTGCGTGCTCTCAGAATTTTTTTTGCACCGGTGACACCCAGACCGGGCACACGGAGTAAAACCTCATATGGTGCGGTGTTAACTTCTACGGGGAAATAATCATAGTGGTTTAATGCCCAATTACATTTCGGGTCTATCAGCAGATTAAAATTGGGGTTTTTTTCGTCTAATAATTCTGTGGCTTCAAATTCATAAAACCGTAAAAGCCAGTCGGCCTGGTATAACCTGTGTTCTCTTAATAATTGAGGTTTGGAGCTTATTGCCGGAAGGTTTCTGTCTTCTACAACAGGCATGTATGCAGAGTAAAATACTCTTTTTAAATCGTATTTTTTGTACAAAGCTGCGGAGAGATTGATTATTTGATAATCTGTCTCCGGTGTTGCGCCGACTATCATTTGTGTGCTCTGACCTGCGGGGACGAATTTGGGAGTATTTCTGTATTTAATCAAGTCTGTTTTATTTTCTTGAATGCCGGCTTTAATCATTCCCATGGGGTTAAGTATGCTTTCTTTTGTTTTGTCGGGTGCAAGCAGTTTAAGGCTGTCATTTGAAGGAAATTCCAGATTTATACTCATACGGTCTACGAGGAGCCCGAGAGCTGTCAGAAGTTTGTCGTCTGTTCCCGGTAATGCTTTTACGTGGATATATCCGCGAAAGCGGTATTCGTTTCTTATTAAGGATATGAGATCAATCATTTGCTCGCATGTGTAGTCGGGGCTTCTTAGAACTGCAGAGCTGAGGAAGAGTCCTTCTATATAGTTGCGTCTGTAGAATTGAATCATCAGCTCTGCGAGCTCATGAGGTTCGAAGGAAGCGCGGGGGATATCGTTTGATTTTCTGTTGACACAGTAGCTGCAATCATATACACATGCGTTGCTCATGAGGACTTTAAGAAGTGCAATGCACCTGCCGTCTGCTGAAAAGCTATGGCATATACCGCATTTGGCGGCATTGCCGATAGAGCCGGGTGCTCCGGCACGGTCGACGCCGCTTGATGTGCAGGCTACGTCATACTTAGCGGCATCCGATAATATTGTAAGCTTTTCCAGAATATCCATTTTACCTCAAAAAATATTTTTGTAATACTATTATAATGCCTATTTGTTAAGATTGCAATAGCTTCTGATGTATATTTGTTAAGATTTTAGAGTTTCTACTTGATTTTTAAAGCTTTTTCTATTATTATTATCTACGCTAAACAATTGCAAGGGAGCAACTAAAATGGCAAATAACAAATCAAAAAGTAATCAAAGTTTCGATAAAACGCTTAAAGGCGGCGTTATTATGGATGTTTCAACGCCTGAGCAAGCGAAAATTGCGGAAAGCGCAGGCGCATGCGCCGTTATGGCACTTGAGCGTATTCCCGCTGATATAAGGGTTGCAGGTGGTATTTCCCGCATGAGTGACCCGAAAATGATTAAGGAGATAATGGAAACAGTAAACATACCCGTAATGGCAAAATGCCGAATCGGGCATATAGCCGAAGCACAGATTCTTCAAGCAATCGGCATATTTTGCATTGACGAAAGTGAAGTACTTTCTCCCGCCGATGACAAGTATCATGTAGATAAAAATCAATTCACCACGCCTTTTGTATGCGGTGCCACAGATTTGGGTGAAGCTCTGCGCCGGATAAAAGAAGGTGCAATGATGATAAGAACAAAAGGCGAAGCCGGAACAGGGGACGTGGTTCAAGCAGTTCGTCATATGAGAAAAATGCAAAGTGAAATCAGGCGTCTTAAATCAATCAGCGAAGATGAACTTTACGACACCGCAAAAAATCTGCAAGCCCCATATGAACTCGTTTTATATGTCCACAAAAACGGTAAACTCCCCGTACTCAACTTCGCCGCAGGCGGAGTCGCAA
>Ga0123356_10001644_pt1 | contig 24537 bp, 24 predicted proteins | sample TergutEmb28metaG_2_FD_92546 | JGI IMG/M metagenome (GOLD analysis project Ga0123356, IMG submission 92546) | Embiratermes neotenicus P3 segment gut microbial communities from Petit-Saut dam, French Guiana - Emb289 P3 | ecosystem: Host-associated > Arthropoda: Insects > Digestive system > Gut ...
CCGTGCTTTTTCATATAAGCCTTGAACTTTTTAATAAGTTCCTTGTCCTGCGCGATATCGGATTTATTTGCGGCAACTATTTGAGGACGCTCCGAGAGCTGCGGATTGTACTTTCGCAGTTCTTCGTTTATCGTTTCAAAGTCGCTCACAGGGTCGCGACCCTCAAAGCCCGAAATATCCACAATGTGTATGAGAAGCCTGCAGCGGTCGATATGCCGCAAAAAATCATATCCGAGCCCTGCACCGTCTGACGCCCCCTCGATAATGCCGGGAATGTCCGCCATAATAAACGAGCTGCCCTCTGTGACATAAACAACACCAAGGTTTGGGAAAAGTGTTGTGAAATGGTAGTCGGCAATTTTCGGGTGAGCTTTTGACACAACTGACAGAAGTGTTGATTTTCCGACATTCGGATATCCCACAAGCCCCACGTCCGCAAGCAGCTTAAGCTCCAATATTACATCAAGCTCCTCACCGGGCAAGCCTGCCTTGGCAAAGCGCGGCGCTTGACGCGTGGGCGTTGCAAAGTGCTTGTTGCCCCAACCGCCACTGCCGCCTTTCACCAAACGAAAGGTTTTTTCGCCCGACATATCGACAATAACGGCATTTGTTTCCTTGTCGCGGATAACAGTTCCGTTTGGCACACGAACTGTTATGTCCTTGCCGTCCTTGCCTGATTTGCTTTTACCCATGCCGTCGTTGCCGTTATCGGCGACATATTTTCGCTTATAACGAAAGTCCATAAGCGTGGATATATTTGTATCGACACTTATGATTATGCTGCCGCCACGCCCGCCGTCGCCGCCGTCCGGACCGCCTGCCGACACGTATTTTTCACGATGAAATGATACCGCACCGTTGCCGCCCTTGCCGGCTTTTACTGATATTTCAGCCTTATCTACGAACATATAAAGCTCCTATTCCTCATAAACCACAGGTGGGTTTCTCTTGTGTGCGGTGATTTTGTGGTATCTTGAAATTATCTCCATGTCTTCGCCGCTGCATACGCCGCTTTGCAGGTATTCATCAATGGCTTTGTATGTGACACCCATCTCAGCTTCGTCGGTTTGCCCGTCATAAAGACCCGCCGAGGGTGCTTTGTCAATAATTCGTTTCGGAGCACCGAGATAAACCAAAAACTCAAAAATTTCAGTAACAGTAAGGTCGGCTATCGGGTTAAAGTCAAACGCTCCGTCACCCCATTTTGTGAAATATCCCATGTGCCGCTCACTCTTATTACCTGTTCCCGCAACAAGCCTGTTTTCGGTTGCTGCAACGGCATAGAGCGAGGTCATTCGCAGGCGCGGAGCGATATTTGTTTCAGCTTGTTTTGTGAGCTTCGTTGCTTCTCCGAGTGCCTTAATCAATGTTTCGGCGGTTTTTGTGAGGTCAACCTTGCGTGTGTCAATTCTGTAGAGGTTTGAAATCATAAGTGCATCGGTCAAGTCGTCGCCGTAATTACAATCCGAGCAGCATGGCATGATAAGAGCGACGGTATCATCACATGCTTTTTTGCAGAGTATTCCCACAAGAGCAGAGTCCTTGCCGCCGCTGTTCCCGAACACCAAACCCTTTGCACCGGAGTTTTCAAGCTGCTTTTGAATAAAAAGAACACGCTTTTCGGTTTCTTCCTTATAGTTTCTCATATATACCTCCTACACTACCGACGGTTCTATGAACAGGTTGCCTGTTTTGAAACGCTCCGTAGAGAACATATTTATATCAAGCTTATCAGCCATACCTGTCAGATGATTTGCCATAAGAATTGCAATACGCGGTGCTACCATAAAGCCATGACCCGAAAACCCGCCCATTGTGTAAAAACCCTTTGCGGTCTCTGCTTCATTTATAATCGGGTGGCGGTCGGGAGTCATTTCATACGAGCCTGCCCATTGCCGTACCACTTGCAAGCTGCGAAACGCGGGTAGGGTTTGCGTAACAACATACGCATTTGTTTCCAAATATTGCCATGATGATGTAGTGCTTGTCCCGACAGGCTCGCTCGGGTCGCCGATACCCATTATAACACTGCCGTGAGGAGTTTGCTGTACATAAAAATGATGATGAAACGACACAACCATAGGGTTCATAATATGAGCCACAGGCTCTGTTATTAGAATTTGATGACGCTCGGGATAAATCGGAAGCTCATCACCGACCATGGCAGCAAGCTGCGGTGCGTACCCGCCCGTGCAGTTGATGACCATATTTGTTTTAACATCACCCTTGTTCGTTTTAACTGTACTGATTTTACCGTTTTCTGTGTCAAAGCCCGTCACGGTTGTGTATGTTTCAATATCCACGCCGTTTCTTTTTGCACCGCCCGCGTACGCATAGGTGCAGTGGAACGGGTCGGCATGTCCGTCACTTGCACAAAAACAGGCACCGAGCATACCGTCGGTATTAATATGCGGCACAACCTCTTTTATGCCGTCCAAATCGAGTGCAAGGGAGTTTATACCAAGACGGTGCTGCATTTCCAAGTTTTTTTGAAACTGCTCCCACTCCTTGCTTGTATAAGCAACAATCAGATATCCGCCTTGGTTCAGACCACAGCTTCTCTCATACCCCGTGTATTGTTCCAAATTTTCAAATATTTCGGTGCTTTCCATTGCAAGAACTGCATTTATCTCGGAGCCCCATTGCTTGCGAATACCTGCACCGCATCGCCCCGTAGAGCCTGAGGTCAAATACTCACGTTCAATGACAAGCACATCTTTTTGCCCGCGTTTTGAAAGCTCAAAAGCAAGCGAGCACCCGATTATGCCCCCGCCGATTATAACGATGTCATAGGATTTTTTCATTCATTTCCCTCTATATATGCGTCAGCCAAAGTACCAAGACTTATTGGCTTTACCGTCGGACGAAATGTCGCAGTTTGGACTTCTTCCATAGGAACATTAAAGGCACGCGAAAGCTCGGCGGCAATAAGATGCCCGCATGTGCGCCCTTGACACGGACCCATTCCCGCTCTTGTGACACGCTTTATTTCATCAATTGTATTGTAACCCTTATTTATACAATCCAAAATCATCTCACGTGTAACGTCTTCGCAGCGGCAGATCATAGTAACTTTATCATTATTATTCATTTCTCAAACCTCAATGCGAATATCACGCACTTGCATGGCAAGCTCCTTTGGCACAACCAAAGATACCGTATACGTCTTGTTCTTTTTACCACCGCTTGTAACCCTCTCTACCATAAAGCTTCCGAGGTTTTCACCCCCACGGCTGAGCCCCGTGACTAAATCTCCCGCCTGCGGCACGGGAACATATTCATACGGCAGTTTGACGAGTGCATGTGTGTCACTGTATGCGTTGTCAACAATAAAAATAGCAAGCCCCGGACACAGCGATATACAAACACCGCACCCGTTGCACAGCTCCATATCTACCACAGGCAAACCGTTAATGTCACCTTGTATTGTGATTGCACCACGTTTGCAAGCCTTAACGCAGGGGTTGCATGGTATCTGCTGAAAGCACTCTACAACTGCGACGCAGCCTTTGCCAAAGCGCTTTGCACTCGGCGAAACGCAGGCTATGTCAGTTTCTGTCGGAACACCGTCATTTTTGAGCGTTGATTTTATTTCATCGTTTTTAACGTCGGATTTATTTTCCATTTGAGGTTCAATACTTGTTCCTCGCTTTGCGGCAACCTTTTCCATACCCGTGCGGATATGAGCGCTCAATGGGCCACAGCGAAGCTGATCGAGCTCAGTTTTGGCTTCCCTAAGAAGCTGCTCCTTTTTATCCTTGCCATGCCCGAGTGAAGCGGCCGCTGCAATTCCCGCAAGCTTACCCTCCACCATTGCCGAAGACGCTTCTTCTATCGCACACACATCACCCGCGCAGTATATTCCCTTGCGTGTGGTTTCCAAGTTTTCATCAAGCAGCGGCACATGACCCGACAGTTCACGTATATATGTCATCTGACAGCCTGCCTGCCAAGCAAGCTCCGCAAGCGGCGATAATCCCACTGCAAGACAGATAGTATCACATGGTACAGTCTTTTCGGTGCCGTTTATTATCTGCCAGTTTTTATCCACCTGTGCGATAACCGCACCGTCTACTTTGTCTTCGCCAAAGGCTTCAACTATTGTGTGGTTTGTGAGTATCGGTATACCTGCACGCCGTATCTTTGAAGCGTGAACCAAGTACCCGCCTACCTCTGACGAACCCTCTATGACAGCGGCAACCTCTACACCTGCCTGTTTGAGCTGATATGCCACAATAAGCCCGATATTGCCCGCTCCGATCATAAGTACCCGCTCTGCGGGTTTTATGCCCGACACATTCATTAGTGTTTGCACCGCTCCCGCACCGTATATACCCGGCAGGTCATTTCCCGGAAAAGCCAAAAACTTTTCGGCAGCTCCCGTTGCAATAATTATCCGCTCCGGCTTTACTTTTACATGTTTTTGTCCGTGTAAGACTGTGACAACCCCGTCTTCATATATTCCGAGCACGGTGCTGTCCGTCCATATTTCGATGTTCGGGTCGGCTTTGACACTGTCTGTCAGCAGCTGCCCTATATGTATGCCACGCTCCCCTGCATACTGTTTTTCAGAGCCGAAAAATTTATGTGTTTGTTTAACAAGTTGCCCGCCGGGTATCTCATCACGCTCGGCAAGCAGCACCTTTGCACCCATTGAAGAAGCGGAAATTGCAGCACACAGTCCCGCAGGACCGCCGCCGATAACCATGATTTCCGCTTGTTTTATCATAATATGTTTCCCTTTCCTACCTGCTCTTTGACGTCCATACCCTGTTTGACTTTCATTATGCATACACGGGAGTTTGGCACTCCGTCAACAACCATAAAGCATGATGAGCAGTTACCTATCGCACAAAACAGACCGCGGGGACGGTGAAGATTGGGGCTCTCCCCAAGTTTACGCACGCCAAAATCATGGAGCGCTGCGGCGATTGTATCACCCTCGTATGCCTCCACTTCACGGTCATTATAAAAAAACGTTATTTTTTTTCCGGCGACAAAGCCGGCGTTGCACTCAAAATCAAGCACGGGGTGCTCTTTAATTCTCATCATCTGTCACCACCTACACGGGAATTGAAATATAATACCATAAATGCCGCTATTAAACAATGTTACATTTTTTACATAAACCCCTTGCGGTTTTTACTTTTTAGTGGTATATATAGTACTTGTTAACAAAATGTACACAATATGCACAAAGGTATAATGAGAAAATGCGACTGAGAAACCACCGCAAAATGGGAAAAATCATCTGGGGGCAAATGGCAAACGAAGAAATGCCTCTGCGTCGACGTTTATTTGTTCTTGGAAATATTGCTCCCGACTTAAAATTATCATTTCTTCTTAGGCTTCACTCACACGACTCCTGTGCAAAGCGGCTTGAAAAGATGATAAGACGCCTCGATAGCAGCAAGCGCAAATGCAGCAGCAGAATGTTTTCGTATAAATTGGGTGTTATGGCACATTACATCTGTGATTTTTTATGCCACACACATACCTCAGTTTTTGAGGGAGGTTTTCGCGAGCATTACAGATATGAGAAAAAGCAGGTTGTTGCACCTGCCAGTATAGTTCCCTTTGACAAAGAACGCTGCATGAAACACAATTACTGCGAGCTGTACTCCGCTATTGAAAAATGCATAGAAAAGCGCGAGAGAATGGCTACCTCCGCTACAGTTCAATCGGGCAGTGACGTGAGCGTTGCAATGAACATAGCACTGTGGGCTGCAACTGCTATCTATATGCGCAGTGCCGCAAAGAAAAAAGGCCGCAGGCTGAGTAAGCTTTCGTTCTCAGGCTTGGACGACCCTTTATTTGAAACCTCCTCAAACAACGTAGCTTAAAATATACAACCACGTCATTACGAGTTCATAACCCTCGTCATTGCGGCCTCCGAGCCGCAATCTCTATTTATAACCTATCACTTTCGCCTGCAACTGTGCCTTGACACTAAGCTCCGCCGCCTTAAAAGCGTGCTCCTGTGTCATGGCATTTTCTGTTCTGTTTAGGCAGTCAAGGATGAGCTCGCCAAAAAACGGATAACCAACCTTGCCCTCAACCTTATAATGTGTTTCTTCTTTGCCATTTGCAAGGAATAAATGAGCCGAACCATCTGTAGTTCCGAGGTTCATATATTTACGTTGCTCGATAAAACCCTCAGTACCGAGTATGAAGCTGCGTCCGTCACCCCACATTTGAAGACCGTCGGGCGTGAACCAGTCAACACGAAAATAGCCTGTTGCCCCATTATCGGTCACAAGTGTTGCGTCGCCGAAATCATCAAGCTCGGGGTGGTCGGGGTTATTGAAGTTTCCGATTTGACTGTGCACAACCTCGGCGTCTTTTGCTCCCGTGTAATAAAGAATTTGCTCAATCTGGTGGCTTCCTATATCGCATAGGATACCGCCGTATTTTTCTTTTATGAAAAACCAGTCCGGGCGGTTTTTTGGCATAAGGCGGTGAGGTCCGAGCCCGAGCACCTGCACAACTTTTCCTATTGCCCCCTGCTCGATGAGTTGCCCTGCAAATACCGCTGTTTCAACATGTATCCGCTCGGAGTAATACACCATGTATTTTTTGCCCGTGGTTTTTACGGCATTTTTTGCTGCTTCAAGTTGGTCAAGTGTTGTAAGCGGAGCTTTGTCCGTGAAATAATCCTTGCCCGCCTGCATTACCCGAAGCCCCAACGCACAGCGCTCGCTCGTTACCGCCGCTCCCGTTACGAGATGCACTTGCGGGTCGGACAGTATTTCGTCCTCGCAAAGAGCACGTTTAACCTGCGGGAACGTTTTGCAGAAATTATCGAGCTTTTTCGGGTCGGGGTCATACACACTTTTGAGCACTGCGCCCGCTTCAATAAGACCGTTGCACTGCCCGTAAATATGCCCATGGTCAAGCCCGATAGCCGCAATGACAAACTCACCCTGCTCTACCACGGGTGCGGGCTTTCCCTTGGGGGCATAATTCATTCCACTTTTCATGATAAGACTCCTTAATTTTAATTTAACGTCTCGGTCAGGTTGTTATAATTGTAATTTCTGCATAGCGGAGCATGGATGCGGAGCGCGCATTTAGGGACACGAAGTCCCTTTAAATGCGAAAAAGAAATAACAATTAATAATACCTGACGTAAGATGACTTTAAAATAAAGTTAGTATTTATAACTGCTACCGTGGGTGATTTCGCCTGCGATGTCTTGTACTGATGTTTTCTTTTCGTAAAAATACGGCACATTTTTTCGAATACCCTCGACGGTATAAAACGCATCGTTTTTATCAATCGGCAGTTTTACTGTCTTTTTCTCGCTGCCTGCTTTGTAGATAGCCGTAACAAGCTCAATGGTGAGCCGCCCGTCAGCTCCGCCGATAAACGGCTCGGTATCGTTTTCTATCGCGAAAAGCACGTCGTCAAGCTGACCCGTATGTGCGTCGTATTTCAGAGAAGATAAGCTGTTGTAGTAGTCGTCAACTTCCTTTTCAAACTCGGGGTTAGGCACGGGGTGCCCGTTTGGCATGGGCTTTTGCGAGGTTACGCGCCAAGGTGCCGAAATACGGGCCCTTTCACCTTGATAGATAATTTGCTGCTCCTCACCATGATTAACAACAGAGCTTGTTATTTGAGCGAGAGCTCCGTTTTTGTATTTCAAAACCGCAACGGATAAGTCTTCAACTTCTGCGTTGTCATGCGAAACATTTGTGAGTATGGCACAAAGCTCCTGCGGAAGTCCCATCATCCAGCCGAGCATGTCAATATGGTGAACAGCATGGTTGAGCGTACATCCGCCGCCCTCCATAGTCCAAAGACCGCGCCACCACAAGTCATAGTAGCTGTGACCGCGCCACCAGTGAGAGTCCACTTGAGCATGGACAATTTTCCCGACAATCCCGCTGTCGAGCACTTTTTTAAGGTTCCATATCGGGTCGCGGAAGCGGTTTTGTGCAATGACCGAGAGCTTTTTGCCGCTCTTTTGTGCCGCCTCTATCATTTTGTCACACTCATCGAGCGAAGCTGCCATTGGCTTTTCAACGACAACATTCATCCCTGCATTTAAGCAGTCAATGGTAATCTCGGCGTGGCAAAACGGCGGGGTGCATATATCGGCAAGGTCGATCTTAATACCGCTCTCTAACATAGCTTTATGATTATCGAAAACAACCGCATCAGGAAGCGAAAACTCCTGCTTCATTTTTTCACATTTTTCGGGGACAATATCGCATAATGCGACAATTTTGCACCGCTCGCTAAGCTGCGCGTATGCTCGAAAATGTGTAGGCGATATGCCTCCCGTACCGATTATTGCAACATTTATCATCTTTTCAAAACCCTCCAAAGCTTAAATACTGCGGTGCCAAATGACAGAGCTGTCGATGCTGTTTATATCATGCGAGTTTGTCCGAGCCATAGCACCCCTCAGCTGCGCAGTTATGTCGTTTATTTTGTCTGCCACTCCCGCGGCAGCACCCTCCGTCAGCGGACCCATTAACGCCCGCCCGACAGACACTGCCGTCGCTCCGAGTGCTATCGACTTAAACACATCGTACCCGTTTTCTACGCCGCAGTCCACAAATATCGGCATCGCTCCGTTTATTGTTTCAACTATTTCGGGCAAAATCATCAGCGGCGGAACGGCAAAGTCCATTATCCCGTGGTGATGTGACACCACAACGCCTTGAATTCCCGCATCCATGCATTTTTTCGCATCAGTTGTACTGAGCACACCTTTGATAATAAACGGCAGCTTTGTCGCTTTCACAAAGCCTTTAATTTCATCGAGCGATTTACCTGTCATGTGCAAGCCAAGGATAACATCATGCTGACCCCTGTTGCAAAACGCATGGTCGGTATCAATACCAACAGCGATGCAGCCGCACTCCTCTGCATGAGCAATTTTGCGGAAAATCACATCATTGTCGGCATACGGCTTGATTATTTTAATCGTTTTTGCGCCTGTCGCCGTGATGCGTTCAAGCTCGTCTTCATCACCCATTCCCGCCCACATAACGGCGTCCGCCGCTTTAGCTCCGCGTGCAAGCTCCGCCATTCCATCATGGTGGCAGTTATTTAAGTGAGACAGTGCCGCAGTCATAACGGGCGTTTTGAAATCTTCACCGTAGAGAGAAAATGAGGTGTCGGGTATCACCGCGTCAATATGGCGCATTTCAATCAGAAGCGAGTCGAAATATTCGCGTGTGATACGGTTTGAGTCACCCTTGTATATAGCTTCACTCATATTTTTGCTCCTTTTGTTGCTTTTACTCAGTGAATTTTACTATAAATTTGTCTGTTATGCAATGGGACACCCTCCTGTCTCTAAAGTTATTTCGATTTTTTCCGATATATCGTATAGGGGGTATTGTTCCCTGACATCATGGAGGAATTACTTGGCGAAAGGAAGCGCTGATATGATTAGAGCTGCAACCACCAGCCCGCATGAGCGGATGTTTTACAATAAGGTAAACCCGGCAAAACCAAATAATGATTTTATTACACGGTCAAATCTGAAGGATAAGCTTTATATCCTTGATTTGTCCGATTTTAATGCGCAAACAGACCAAGAAACGCCGGACTATGACGAAATAATAGCCGCCGCTGTTGTGGAGCTATCGAAAGAGGCTTCGCAAAAAGCATTGGAGAAAAAGAGCATTGAAAACCTGCGTACGGAGCGTGCAGAAAAAGAAGATGACGAGGGCGAAGTACCAAGACCCGATGATCTCACACGCAAGCTGACAAGAGCGTTGGTTCAAGCAAAAACACGCGACCAAGTGCAGTCCATTTTGGCTGATGTTTATGACCACATGCGCGAGTGGCAGGCTCTTGCGGCAACGGGCGACAAAGAAGCCATGAAGGTTGTCAGGAAACTCAGCAAGCTCATTTCCAGAGGAAACCGCAAAATCAACGACCTCAATAAAGAAATAGTAATGCACCAAAAGCAGCAAAAAGCCGAACAATCCGAGAAAAAGCAGGAAGCCAAAAGACTTGAACTTGAGCTCAAGGAGGCACTGCGTGAACGTAAAGCACGCGAGCGCAGATATCTGCAAGAGCGTGATGATAACGAAAATGACGATGACCACCCGCTGTTCGGACCGACCATGGCAGAGATAGAAGCCAAAATAATGGCATTATCTCAGGCAATGGCAGAGCTCAAATCATCGAGTGGTGCAGGCTCGGGCGGCAGTAGTGCATCCTCATATGACGGCGGCACACTGTCAATGAGTAGCGACGGTTCAATCAGCACTGACGGCGGCGCGGAAGTTTCCGGCAGCGACGGCGAAACGCAGTCTGCAGAGTAGCAGACGGGTTATGATTAGTTAAGGTACGATTTAGAAAATCGTACCTTAATTGTTTTACATGGACATTTTACTTAATTTGAATATCACATAACGTTGCAAAAAGAAAAGTTTTTAAAGTGGGGTTTAAAAACTTCTCTTTTTTACATACTTTTTAAAGTTGACTTTAGAAACTTTACTTTACTATCTTTAGCACTCTTGCAAGAAATACTACAAGACATGCACCACCGACAGATATGAGTATATTAACAATGTCAAAGCTAAAAGCTCCTCCGAACTCTCCAAAACCTAACAGCGAAGCAACAAATCCACCGACAATTGAGCCGACTATGCCTAAAATTATGTTCCACAATAAAGAGGATTTGCTTTTCATGATAAACCCTGCAAGCCAACCTATGAGCGCTCCGAACAGTAACCAAAGTAGTATTGATATAATCATTATTTATGCCTTTCTTCTGTTTTATTTGTTAATAATTTAACTGTTTACAATATATAGTCTGTTTATGCGCTTGTCAATGCTTAAAAGCTTACTGGTTTTTTACAGGGACATTTACAACCTCATCCTCTGTCTTTTACCAAACGCGCAAAGCTACGGTCATATGAGGCTTCTGCTTCTTTTGAAAAGAAACAAGCGGGGAACTCACCGTTTCTTGTGTGATATGCCAGGCAGTCGCAGCACTTACCACGCCGCGGACAGGCATAAGTACAGGTGCATTTCATTGTTGTGTTTTGTTGACATGACATGTTGGTGTCCTCCTTGTGGGTGTTGTTTATATTAGTATTTTATGTTCTTAGCCCTCTTTAGTAAAGAGGGTGCCGCCCGCAAGCGGCGGGTGATTTGTTGCCGGGTTTTACACATCGGCTTTCTTGAATAGTCTTCCCATCATATCATCAATTTCTTTTTTTCGCTCTCCGGTTGCACTCTCGCTGATACTAATGACGAGAACATCACCTTCTTTAGCCGTGGCAGGAATATCAGAACGAGGTATATTAACCACACCCTTATCTGTTTCAGCGACAGCAAAATCTCCTTCAAATCTGTCAATTATAAGCATATTAATTCTCCTTATGCAGGTGGTTTACTGTAATGTCAGTACCATCTGATGAAAATATTATTGTCCCTTGTAAGTCTGTTCTAAATATTTCAGCACCAGCATCGTTCAATCGTGATAACACTTCATCGGTTGGATGTCCATAAGTATTTCCACTGCCAACTGATATAACCGCATAAGTCGGTGAAACCTTGCTTAAAAATGAAGCAGTAGTTGATGTTCGACTTCCGTGATGACCAACTTTGAGAACGTCAGCTGATACATCTGCAGTAATATCTCTTTCCGAAGCCGACTCAGCATCACCCATAAATAAAAATAATGTGTTGCTATATGTCAACTTAACAACCGCACAATTATCATTTATATTATTACTATACGTCCTCACAGGTGCGACAAATTCAATATGTATTTCTAATTCTGATAAAATACTTACTCCGGCTTTTGCTTCATTAATATCTAATCCGTTATTTTCAATGCTTTTAAGCAGATTTCTAAATGCCTGTGTATTATTAGTTGCATTTGGCATGTATATCTTTTTAACATCAAATGTATCAATAATTAAAGGTAATCCGCCTATGTGATCTAAATGAGGGTGTGTAATTACAAGATAGTCAATTACATTAACATCATGAGATTGTAAATAGCTTAGTACTCCGTTACTTGAAACACCGCCGTCAATAAGCATATTTTGTCCATTTGGCAACTGAATAAATGCCCCGTCTCCCTGCCCCACATCTATAAAATGAACCTTTAGACTTTGTGGAGTATCTAAAGGTTTCAGCGAAAGAGACGGCGAAGGATTTGGTGCTGCCATAAGTGCTGAAGAAACTGCTATTGCATCATCTGTTTGCTCATCTATCGGTGTCGCACACCCATAAAACAATCCAAAAAGTATAATAAACGCAACAATTGTCAAAATTCCTCTGCTCTTTTTGAAAGACATCCATATTACCTCAATATAAAATATATCTTTTGAAGATGTCTCAATTATAATCATTTTTTACCAAGTTTTCTACATAAAAGTTACATTTATCTACATATTCTTCGCATTTTTGTAACTTTCTTGTAGAGTTGGTCGGTAGAATGTTAAAGATAGCACTCTTTGCATTTTATGTACTGGTCATCGATAATGAGGTTAAGTCTGATAATCAGACTTAACCTCAAACGCTTGTAACGCCTCGTTTATTTGGCATTTTGCATCCTCAGCCCTCTTTAGTAAAGAGGGTGCCGCTCGCAGAGACGGCATGCCGTCCTGCGGACGGCGGGTGATTTGTTATTTCCAAGACATTGTACACAGGGTTTAATCATCACTATGTAAGTATCATCCATGTTCACGATGTATCGTTTTTGCATCTGGATTTTCTTTGTCATATTTTTCATTCATTCGATCGATTATTTCAACATCAAATCGATGTAATGTATTATATAACCTATCTGCTTCATTACTATCAGTAGAATTGACATATTTTTCTCTGACTTTCTCTCGTTCCACTTCTAACTCTTCGTCTGAAGCATGCTTAATAAATTTCATCAAAAAACCTCACTTATCATTAATATAGACTACTCTCCTACGCGACCCATGAATATCTAATTTTTTACTTTAAGCGTTATCAACATAACCACTTGGTTCGACTTCATAATCTGCAAGTTCAATATCAGCTTCAACACTTGCCTCAAGTAACTTTTCCGGTGGCATACTTGCGAATATCTGCAATTCTTTTCTTAACTTCTTTGACATAGGTAAAAATGTAGCAACAGTTATCCCACCCGATACTACTCCTCCTACAACAGGAACAGCTTTACTCACTGCTTTGCCAACTCCTACCTTTGTTAATTTTATTCCTATCCAACCTAAGATTTTCTTTGATAAATTATATATAGCATACTTGCTAAGCGGTTTAGCAGCTACTCTTGCTCCTATTCTCGCAGCATTATTAGCAGCAAGTTTTGCTAATGCAGAAGTTGCTGCACTGACACCAGACATGACGCCTAAGAAAATCATTATTATGTTATGTGTAGCATCATCTAAGTTAATTTCTTTATATCCGTATATATATGCAAGTTTTTGAGCAATACGAAAAACATGAGCATAAAACTGTGCTAAATCGGCAGGTACGGTCGCTATCATTGCTACTCCACCCGGTATGCCCGCAGCAGTTGATAATGCCGTAGCTTTAGACGTTTCCAATTTAATTGCACCATTCGCTATCTTATCGAGTATAACAATTGGTATCTCTGCATTAACTGTCCCGTTTTCCAATGCATTAGCAAGCTGTTCATCACTTACTTTGCCTTTTAATTGTTTCGTCAAAAAATCAACTCTATCAATTTTACAATAAGGAAGTTTACAGGCTGCGGTAATGGCACTCTCAATGCTTATTACTGATGTGTTTTTAACCTCATTGTCCATACTGCCACTCCTTTGTATTTATAAATAATCAATTTGTATAGAATATACTCTGCATCAATTATCTTCTCTTACGCATTTCACCTACAATTGATGATACAGATCTATTCAGAGGATCAGACCAACAAGACATTGACGCCGCAAAATTGTTCCTTCTGATCCGGCTCACCTTGTATCATATAGTTTTCAAGGTCTATCATAGTATCAACTCCAAGGTAATAATTTTAAAGATATATGTTCATTCATTTATTTTTCCAAAAGCCAGTCTACGATGTTTTTCTGCTCAATACCGTCCTGACCGCTCGGCAGCTCATCCATAGTAAGTATGTATTTCGGATTATGGTCTTTTATGCCTAAAAGCGGAGTTATTTCACGTTCATATGTAGTAGGGTCAAGAACACTGGCGGCAATTTGAATATAATTCCGTCGCTCTCCGTCAGTTGCCACAAAATCCACCTCTTTATCGCCCACTTTTCCAATCCTTACATCATAGCCTCTGCGCAGTAGTTCAAGGTAAACAATATTTTCAAGTATACGTCCGATATCTCTACCGCGTTCACCAAGAATGATATGCCTTAGACTGATGTCAGAAACATAATATTTTTCGAGTGATTTTAAGTGCTGTTTGCCTTTAACATCATATCGCGAAGCCTTATATAGCACATATGCCTCTAAGAGTGCATTTATATAGTTTTCAACAGTTATTGAATTTGTTTTCCGACCGTATGATGTAAGACTGTCGGCGATTTTATTTGATGATACGATGTTTCCGATGTTGTCAAAGAGAAACTTTGTCACACTTTCAAGAAGCTCCACATCTGTAATTTTCTTTCGTGAAACTATATCCTTAAGCAGCACAGTATTGTAGATGCCCCGAACATAGTCTGAGCGTACTTCATCATCTGCTATAATCGCCGCTTGCGGAAATGCACCGTTTAAATAAAACGATGTAAACACATCACGCTTATTACCTCCACCTTTTAGCTCATAATACTCGTTAAATGACAAGGGTAACATATTAATTTCAATATAACGACCTGTCAGCAAGGTTGCAAGCTCCCCCGACAACAGATACGCATTGGAGCCTGTTATGTATACATCAATATTGTCTTGAATATACAAACTATCCACAGTGCGTTGAAACTCAGTAACATTTTGGATTTCGTCCAAGAAAACGTATGTCTTTTTGCCTTTTGCTAACCGCTCAATTATATAGTCATTCAGTTTACGATAGTCCCATAAATTTTCATACTGCAAATCCTCAAAATTGATAGAAATGATTTGCTCGCCTGTTACGCCGCTTTGTTTTAGGTATTCTTGAAATAACAGCAACAAGGTAGATTTACCGCACCGACGTATACCGGTAATTACCCTGATGATTTTCTCGTCTTTCATTTTAATGAGCTTGTCCATATACTGCTTTCGCTGTACCATATCAAGTATCACCTCACTTATGGGTGCAGTATATCACAAGTAGGCAAGAATGTAAAGTTTCCAAAGTCAACTTTGAAAACTTTGTGTTTTTTGTAAGTTTTCAAAGCGGGGTTTGAAAACTTGCCTGTGAATTTTGTTTTGTTAAACGCAAATTACATTTTTCATGAATAACATTTATTAGTTATTACTCACTTTTATTGAGTATTTTATTATCTTGTACAACCAAAAAACAAGAAATAACACAGAAAGAATAACAATAAATGTATTTGTTAGTTTAATACTGTACACAACAAAAAAGCTTAAAAACGCAAAGAATATTGCTACAGCAGCACTATATATTGACACAACTACCAATAATACCAAAATAGTAACCAAATCAGATATTCCTACTTTACGTTTTTCACTTAACGGAATAAAAAAGCTAATAATCAAAGATAATATTACTAATGGAATGATGTTCCAAAGAAAAACTAATAAAAAAACATTAGATTTAAATCCAAAGCCAACATATGTTAATAAGGAATCAAAATTTACATTTTCAAAACGAGCTAATAACACTAAAAATTCTCGAAAACCACTAAGAACAGAATTCTTAAAGCTTGTTATCGGAAGGTTGTAGCTTGATAAATAATTTTCTAAGCGCCTGTATTCTTCATAAATTAAAGTTGTAGACTCTTCAATATTTACTTCCGATGCGATTCTTATAATTGTTCCGTACTGTTGCAACTCAATATTCGATAAAAAGTTAACTCCTATAGGGATAACAATGAATAGCACAATGACAATAACCACAATATTTCTTAATCGTTTTGTAAACTTCAATTCTCTTTTGCTAATCGTAGTAAAAGCTTTTTTTATGTCACTATATAGATTACTAAAAACATCCATTTTCATTGACCTCACATTCTGAGAAAACATTCAAACTTATAGCATCAGTATAACAAAGCAGGTACTATATTTCACGTTTTCGAGACTACCTAAAAATATTTGCTACCCTCTGTCTTTTACCAAGCGTGCAAAGCTGCGGTCGTATGAGGCTTCTGCTTCTTTTGAAAAGAAACAAGCGGGGAACTCACCGTTTCTTGTGTGATATGCCAAGCAGTCGCAGCATTTACCACGCCGCGGACAGGCATAAGTGCAGGTGCATTTCATTGTTGTATTTTGTTGACATGACATGTTGGCGTCCTCCTTGTGGGTGTTGTGCATCATATTCATGCTTGTTTCTATAATAACATATCGCGGAAAAAACATAAACTATATTGAGCAGATAAAAACCAAGTATTCACCCATATTATGAGAAAATACTTGCATTCCAAATATCTGCAATATTGCATTTTTTAGCAAAATATTAACAATTATTTGGAATTTACAAGATAGTGTGTCTTATACGATTAATCAACGCTTCCTTAAAACTATCAAGTCGATCTGGTTCCCATACTATTATCGGAAAGTGAGATACATCAAAATGAATACACCTATACTCATTGGGATTCCCATCAAACCAATCTTTCCTACATGTTAATATTACCTCACGTCCTAATCCACGTGCGTATCCTGCCTCATAATACACGCCTCCACGATATCCGGTTAAATCAGCAACAACAAATTTGCTTGATTTTATTTCTGCTATAATTTCATCTGTTATATCGTTGTTATGTTCTTTTTTATCAATCCGGATTGCATAAAAATCATAATATTGCTTGTCTTCGATTGCTACTTTAATTGCTTTGTCATAAACTCCTGCCATTTCACTTTCATTGAACCACATAGCAACAAACACAGTATTGCTCTTAAAATTCAATTTCATTAGCTGCTCTGCTTGCTCAAGTCCCTTTGGAGATAATGTAAACGAGTACGCACTTCTTATTGATGCAAGTTGAATAAATCCTATACTTTCTAGATTATTAATCATTCCTTTTAACTCGTCGATGTTTCTCGCATATGCTATCGAAAGTGGTAAAATAGTTATACTATTACGGTTTCCAAAGTAACTAGTAAAAGTTTCCCTTTGCTCATCTTTCATTTTTATATAATCGATTTCATAAATAATACCAATTCTATCATCGTTTTTATATAAATTAAGTAGAAAGCGGTCTAATCTTTGCATGGGTGTTTTTGGTATATGTCCATCATCAAGCAACTTTTCCAAATCACCCTTTTTAATATCATAAATTTCATTTTTTCCTCTATTAAATTCATACAAAAAGCCAGCAACAAGGTGTTTTCTACTTGCATAATTATTATCAAGTTCACTTTCTAAGTTAACTAAGTATGAACTACTAATTTGGTAATGACCACAACTTGGGCAGTCAATAGTTATTGTTGCTCCATTCGACGGCAACTTTTTACATTTTGACTCACAAAAAATACACACGCAATTATTCCTCCATTATAATTAAAGCAAGTTGCATCTATCTTTCCATAGCAAACATACTGAGTTTCTTGCTACTCTGAAGTTCGATTTTTTCGTTCATCATTACTTAGCGATTGCATTGTTTTTATTTTCTTAGGAATACTTTTAATGGAAAACGCAATCATTGTAAAAATTAATATTGCTAAGCCGAAAAGTATTATGTTAAACAGTCTTTCTGGAAATGTCAAATTAGAATATAGAGTGCTGATGAATAACGAAATAAACAATATATCAAAAATAACGATACTTGTTCTTTTGGAAAGCAAACTTATAAATCCCCCATATAAGCTGTTGCGCTTCACCGTGTTGTTTGATTTATCTGGAGTGTCAAGAATAAGAGCTTCTTTAACCTTGCCTTGTTCTTTAACAATTCCGACAACACTTAAACCACGTGCATTGGTTTTTTCTCCAGAATCAAACGAATATAAAACTTGGATAACAACACCATCGTTCTTTGCTAAATAGTCAAATTTTACACTTATTTCATTTTCAATATTGCAAATTTCTAAATTATTAACACTACTCGAAAATGAAATTATTTGGCTGTTCAATAACCTCATGTTGTCTTTTAATTTGATGGATATTGGTTCTTTGGATGCGATATCATTATGATTAATAACCTTGTTTCCGGCATTCCAAATATATACCCTAGCAACATGCATATTTTCTATCTCTTTCTCATTGTGTAGTATCTTGATATCGTGATACTCACTAATAAAGCTTGCAATTACAGTCGTTTCTTCAATAAAAAATAAAATCTTTTGTTTTTGTTTTCCTCTCACAGCAAAAAATATAGCAAGCAGAATTGATACAAAACTCGCAATTGCACCAATTAAACCCGCATTGCTTTTGATAAACTCTTTTGAACTACTGATTAGTGTTGTTATATTTTCATGATTAAACAATTCCATGTAATTCATATCCTTTTCTTAAATATGGGTCATTAAATTACTCGCTTCATATCATAGCATAGCACACAAGTGCAGTAAATGATTAATAGGAAAAACATCCGGTGAGCCGAATGTCTTTCTTTGCAGGGTACTCCTTTGGCTGCCCTACAGGTCAGCCCGGTCTCCCTACATTTCGCATACTACCATATTTAGCTTTGGATTTCAATAATTCTATGCTGCTTAGGCGGATTTGGATGCCCGGCAGGGAGAATGGTCTGTGTGAACTCACTTAGCCACATTGTCATGTTCTTTCTATTTAAGCTTTTCGCCATAATATTTAAAGATCGTTCTTATGCGTGGACAAACTATCCGCATTACTTTATCTTCTTTTTAACAGAAAAGTACAAATCTACATATTTTTTAATATAGAATAATACTAACGAGGTGAACAGCAGAATAAAAGAATTACTTTCAATATTATTTAATATAAACTTGCTCTCATCATTCATATAAGAAATCAACAAAAAGAGTCCAAAAGCAAGAATAAAAACAGCAAAACCAAAAAATAAGCAGTGCCACAAGAAACGCTTGCATATATCTTCTGCTATTTCCTTAGAACGAACTATTTCTACATTAAGGACATGATTCCAAATAACACGACGATTAGCAAAATAACCTTTCAAATTCCACATAATTCCTAATAAAATGCTAATAATTATGACAAGCCACAACTCGTGAGTATCAGTAATATGTAGGTCAAAGTCACCAAAAATAACATTGTTGCGTAGAAATAAAAAAGAAACTATGCCGCATGCAATATAGAAAAATACTCCGATAATATTAGTAAATATCAGATTTTTATTGATTCTTTTTATTGTTGCTTCAAAACTTTTTTTCGTGCTCTCAAAATCTATTAGAGTTTTTCTTAACTTTCCAAAAGTAAAAAGAATAACAAAAAGAGAGTATATAAGGATAAGCACTATTGCTATGGATAATGGAAGGACAATCACCTTTATTATAGCATCGATATTACTTAGCGAAATATTACTACTAAAAATGTTGGTAAAAAGAAAAATTATTTCAAAAATATACAATGAAATGAGTGCCTCGAAGGATACTCGAAAAACATTAAGTTTTAAGAATGAATAAACTTCTGGCAATAAGCCTCTATTATTAATAAAATCTATATTTCTAAAAAATTTGCTTAACATTTCTATACAACCGTCCTTTCTTTCAAATACGCCACGACATCGCCTACCGTAACAAACTTCATTATCTGCCTGTCAGGAATTTCTACGTTAAACTCCTGCTCAAACAAAACGACAAGGTTAATAACATCAAGAGAGTTTAATCCCAAGTCATCAACCAAGTTACTTTCAAGAGTTATTAATTCCGGGTTTACTTCAACAACTGTGCAAAGTATAGAAACTACTCGCTTGAACATGGCTTAACCCTCCACGTTTCTTTTAATTTTTTTGGTTGTAGTTTTAGGAAATTCGGTATCACGTAGTATCACACGCTGGATACGTTTAAATACCGAAGTTGTTTTGTTATATGCAGCAATGGTTTTATCAAAGTGCTCTTGCAAGTCATCTATTCCCTGTTTGTTTGCCATGTCAAAATCGGGAAAAATCTCTGCAATTATAACATCTGTACTACCTTGTGCAGACGTATCTTCCCGTACAACCACTTCCTTTAATAATGGGGTGTTCTTTAGATCAAACTCTATTTCTTCCGGATATACATTTTTGCCATTACTCAAAACAATCAGATTTTTCTTTCTGCCGGATATGAACAGGAAGCCATCTTCATCTATGTAACCAATATCACCGGTTTTTAGCCAACCGTCCTCAATGGTTTCTGCTGTGGCTTGTTCATTTTTGTAGTAACCGAGCATAGTAAACTCGCTTTTAGTAAGAATTTCACCATTACCATTCTCATCGGGATCAACAATTTTTACTTCGCAATTTGGGATTACTAAACCTGAACTACCGGCAAGGTTGTAATTATTACGATTGACAGCAACAATTGCTACACTTTCAGTTAATGCATAAGATTGCAATAAATCTATCCCAAAATCCAGGTAATAATTAACATACTTTTTATCAATGGGAGCTGCTCCGCATAATATCATTTCTAAATTGCCACCAAAAACCTTGCCTGCTATTTGCTTTAATACTGCATCATCTGTATTACCACTGGCGGCACCAAGTATTTGTTTATATAGCGTTTCAATAAACAGAGGTACTAATATGATGACACGGGGTTTATATTTTGCAAAGTCTGACGGTAAGGTCTTTAAGCTTGTGTTTATGGCAACTCGGCATCCGGAAACAAGCATTCCTAATGTGCCGACAAATCCGGAAACATGATGCAAAGGCAACACCAATAAAGTACTGTCCCAAAACTTGATGTATTTCAAACTGTTTTCAACACATTTTGAAATATTTTTATGTGATAGCATAACTCCTTTTGGATTGCCTGTTGTTCCTGATGTATACATAAGAGCCATTAACACATCATTATTAATTGCTTTACTTTCATACCTTAAATCGCCTTGTTTTATCAGCTCTTTTCCTTTTTTTACGAAATCATATATATTATCCATGCTAAAATAGTGTTGCACAGTTTCATTATTATTTCGTAGGTAATCTATATAGTCAACATATGTATTAGAACTAACAAATACTTCTGCTCCGCAATGGTCTATTAAACTTTTAACTTCTGCAGCCGGAAGCAGTTTGTCCAGTGGCACAATTATATTTCCGGTGTTTACCATTGCAAAATATATGAGTAACCATTCATAAGAATTATCACCAAGTAAACCAACTTTCATGTTCGTTATATCCATGTCAATAAAAGCAGTACCCAATGCCTCAACATCAGCTTTGAACTGATTGAAACTGATATTTACTGTTTCATCATTGCGCTCAAAAGTAAATGCCGTTTTATCGCCGTATTTGCTTGCAATATGGTTTATTACTTCTTTTAAGTTACTGAGCTGCTCTACTTCGTATAGCGGATATGGTTTGCCGTACATAGTAAGTCCTCCTGTCAAATTGTGTTATACTTTATATGTCCAATGTCTTTGAAATACTTGATATATCTTGTTAAGTAGTTTTCGCAAATCTTCGACCATACAAAGCCATGATTATTTAATGCCGTAGTAGTAAATTCATTGTTAAGGGTAATACTGCTTTTGTAGCTTAAAGTTCCTTTTTCGCTAACGTCTTGGATAAAGACTTCGCGTATCTGAGGGTTATCATTAATCGCTTTTATAAATTGCTCTGTGGAAACAGGGTGTATTTTTATGTTCATCTTAACTAATGCATTAACAAAATCATTAAATGATATGGCTACCGGATTGTATGAATGATAAACAGAATGTTCCGGATTATTGTTTTTTGCTATTGTAATAATCGCCTTTGCGCTATCACACACAGGTGAAAACTCCAATTCAAAGCCATCAAGAAGCTCCGGATATAGCCCTAACTCAATAAATGCTTTAAGCCTTGTTAGTGTTGCATTTTCTTTATGATTCATTTGGAACATCATATCTGCATGACGATTTGATAGATTGCCAATACGAATAACTGCTGCATCTAATCCTTCACGCTTTGCTTTTAATACCGCAACCTCTGCTTCAAACTTACTGCGGACATATATGTTTTCAAGCGGCTGCCCTATGTATAGATTGGTTTCATCAAAGACAGTTATGGGAAAATCGGAATCATTATCAAATGCATTACCTGATACAGAAGCTGTAGATATATGTAAGAGCTTTGCGTTTTTCTCTTTTGCAAGATTGATAATATTTATTGTGCCTGTTACATTGACATCATACGAATTGCTGTATGCTCCATAATGCTTAACATTAGCGGCTGAGTGTATGATAGTATTTATCGGTTTGTCAAATTTGATTCTATTTTTTATGTCGCCACAGACTACAACTATTCTATTGTTATTTAAATATTTATCGCCGAAGTAGTGTTCAAGTACCACTTTTAGTTTGTTTTGACTGTCGGTAATATCTTTACCACGGACGAGGCAATATGCAATGCCTGTTTCTGATGATAGAAATTCATCCAAAACATGACTACCAAGCCAACCGGTAGCACCTGTAATGAGAACATCACCGATTGGGTGCGTTAAACTTATTGCTTCTGTATTCGTACGATTAAGCTTTAACATCTCGTGAATGGAGTCAAAATCTTCTGCCTGATACAGAGCAGTCTTTTTATATTCTGCAGAGATGTGTATTAATAGTTCGGCAGGTGTAGGGTGTTCAAAAATACTTTGAACACTGATTTGAAAACCTTCGTCTTGTGCTTTTGAGATAAACTCAATGGCTTTCAGACTGTCACCGCCAATGTCGAAAAAGTCATCGCTCATACCGATGGGTGAAATATCAAGCACAGATTCCAACAGTTGTATCAATGCTTTTTCCTGCTCTGTTTCAGGTGCAACATAATCAGAATTTGATTGTGATTGATGAAAGTCCGGCAATGGTAATGATTTTCTGTCAGTTTTACCGCTCGAAGTTGTGGGAAATACTTCAAGACGAATAAAATAGTGCGGAATCATATAACGTGGAAGTGTTTTGGCAAGCTCTGTCCGCAGCATCTTTTCGTCAAGCTCGTTTTCGCTGATATAATATGCACATATATATTGCCGACCGGTTTCGTCTTTTTTATCGACTACAGCGATTTGCCTAACATCAGCGGAGTTTGTAATTGCCGTTTCAATCTCGCCAAGCTCAATACGAAGCCCGCGTATTTTAACTTGATTGTCCATACGTCCTATGTATTCAAGCTGTCCATCTTCACGCCAACGTGCAAGATCACCTGTTTTGTACATACGTTTACCGCTAATGAACGGATTTAGTACAAACTTTTCGGCAGTCAGCTCCGGGCGGTTAAGATATCCACGACCAACACCGTCACCGGAAATGCAAAGCTCGCCGACAGCACCTATTGGCATAGGTTGTAAGTTTTTATCAAGTATATAGATTTGTGTATTCGCAAGCGATCTGCCAATAGGCACACTGCTTGAAATATCTCTTGGAACAGAATATTCACTTGTCCACATTGAACACTCTGTAGGACCATATACGTTAAATATCTCTATACTCTCCGGTAACTGTGCAAGAATTTCTAATGGAAATACTTCACCACCTATGCATAGCTTATTTATATTCTTTAGGAGTGCTTCGTTACTTATGTTACTGACATAATTTTTAAGTTTTGCCGGAGTGATAAAAATGTTGCATTTTTCATTCATAGAAAGTAAATCTTCAAATCCTGCTTGTGAAAATAATTCATCTTCATCAGATAATACTGACTTTTTACCCCTTATTAGAGGAAGAATTGTTTCAAGAGTAAAAGCATCAAAAGTAGATATTGAAAAGCAAATTACACAATTTCCGCCGTAGTACAATGCATCATTTGAAAAAGTGTAATTTACTATACCCCTATGTATAAGCATTGCTCCTTTTGGAATACCTGTTGAACCGCTTGTATATATCAAAGCACATAAATCTTCTGACATGTTGATATTATCAGGTGCGGATGTATTGTCATGGAAAATCGAATCATCTCCCATATCGATACCGTCAAGTTTTATACCTAATGTTAGTGTCACCTTACATTTTGCATCTTCGAGCATAAAATCAATACGTTCTTTTGGATAGTTCGGGTCAATAGGCATATATGCACCACCCGTTTTTAATATAGCAAGTTGAGCAAGAGCTTCATAATTATAGACAGAAGAGAAACGCAACATACCGCTTACATTAGCGATACTTGTTTCGGGATAGTATTTTTGAAGATTCCAAATATTTTGCTGCGGTGTTATGAGTGGATATGATTTCACAGGAAAACCTCGTGATTTATGATTCTCGGAGGTTTTTCCCGTCAGGGCACTGCGCAGCAACCCCGACGGTTTCCCCCGAGAAACGAAAAATGCCGTGTACAGAGCGAACTTGTTCGCTTTACATACACAGCACGTTTTTAATGTGCCACACTGCCAATCATGTAATACTTGCAGTTAAACGCAA
>Ga0123356_10001645_pt1 | contig 24536 bp, 18 predicted proteins | sample TergutEmb28metaG_2_FD_92546 | JGI IMG/M metagenome (GOLD analysis project Ga0123356, IMG submission 92546) | Embiratermes neotenicus P3 segment gut microbial communities from Petit-Saut dam, French Guiana - Emb289 P3 | ecosystem: Host-associated > Arthropoda: Insects > Digestive system > Gut ...
AAGACGTGTATATCAGATATTCTTTCTTAATTTTGAATTATTTCCGGGAAGCAATAAAATACCACGCAGATATGGATACAGGGAAGAAATTGAACATGATCTATTAACTGATACATCAGAAATAATTTTTTACGAGCTTCCTAAACTGGAAAAGCGGGTAACGGATTATTTTGAAGGAAAGATTGATACCGAAACCTTGTCCGCAGAGGAAAAGTGGTGTATATTTTTAAAGTACAGGCACGAACACGGAATGGAGCCATTAATTAAAGAATTATGCTTTAGGGAGGAGGGAATAATGAGAGCGGATAAGGAAGTCAAAAAACATGATCGCAGCTGGCTAAAATATATGCGAAATGTAAGCAGAGAAAAAGACAGAATCGACGAAAGATATAGAAATATAGCTGCTTATAAAAGGGGTTGTGAAGAAGAACGAGAAAAAGCTCATCAAGAAAAACTCTCCATCGCAAGAAACGCATTAGCCGAAGGATTAACCCCAGAATTTATTCAAAAAATTACTGGTCTCTCTTTGGACGAAATAGCAAAATTGTAATTGTCATAAAAAAATTATAACCGCCGTTTTAAGAGAAGAGTTCACACAGAGAAGCAACGCCTGAGGAGAGGCGAATTTATTATGGTGAAAACAAAAAAGGTTTCTGGTTTATCCCTTAAACAAGTAAAACGAATAAAATCTGTTCAAAAAAAGCAATCTGTTATTGATCCTGGCTGCGAGAAATTAACTCCAGAAGAATTTATTAACTGGCATCCGATTGGCGGTATGTCATGGGAAGAAAGAGCTCAGCGCATGAAAGCAGCAGGTATATTAGAAACGAAACCATCCTCAAAAATAGAAATTTCAGAAAATCAACTAGCAGTTGCGGTAAATTAAATTTCCCTATCCCTACCGCTCTCCCAATAATGCTTTGAGTTCTTGAATATCGCTGATGATCTTGCTGCGGGGCAGTTTTTGGAAACGTGAAGGAATCATTTCTTTGGATGTACATTCCAATACTGCAACAAGGTTTTGCAGTTCTACTTCGTGCGGGTAGGCTGCAGGAACAAAGTCGCTCATTGCTTCTTCCATATCTTCCTTTTTTACAAACACACGATCCGCCATTGCAGCAAGAAGGTTTGCACGTACAAGAACAGCTTCTAAATCCGCACCTGAATATTCATGATCGTATTTTTTAAACAAGTCCGATACAGAAAAATTACGCAGGTCTAAATCCAGTTTTCGCCTGAGCGTATTAAAAAGATCTTCTCTGTCCTTTTTTGATTCAGGATAAAATAATGCAAGATGTTCTTCGGCACGGCCCTGGCGCTTTAAATCGATTGGAATTAGATCCGGGCGGCAGGTAATTAAAAACCAGATTATTTTACCTCGGAACTCTGTGTTTCCCATAAACGATGCAATCTGCGCAAAGACACGGTTACTAGTTCCTGAGTCGCCTTCCTGATCCCTATCACCCAAAAATGCATCTGCTTCATCGATCATAACTCCTACAGGAGCCATCGCAACTAAAAGATTTAATACCCTTTCTAAATTGGATTCTGTCTCGCCCTGCCATTTTGTGCGGAAGTTTCTAAACTTAACCATTGGGATTCCAATCTCTCCTGCAAATGCGTTAACCATAAAACTTTTACCTGTTCCAACAGGACCTGCAATTAAATAACCCATGGGTAAGACATCAGGGCGTCCTTTTTTAATTGCCTTTGCGGCATTTTTAAACCGCTTTTTAACAAAATCGTGCCCTGAAACATGAGAAAGATCATACGAAGTTTCCATAAATTCTAAAAGGCCGCCCGCTTCGTTTTCGATTATTTCTTTTTTCTTTTTGCGCATAAAATCCAGCGATAACGGTTCGTCTTTTTCGTAACTTTCTGCCGCTAACCTGTTTAAGTTCATAAGATTTAAACCGGATGTAATCGCCGCAAGTTTTTCTGCAGTTAATCCCTTATCAAGCATTAATTTTCCTTCTTTTTCTCTGGAGCGCAAAAAACTTTCTCTTATTTTTGCATCTGGAAACGGAACGCTGATTTTTACGGTAGAAGGAGAACTGGATAAACGAGACGAAATATCAGAAAGATTTTCTGTTAATAAAATTATCGAAATATCACTCTTAATAAATTTTGGATCAGTTGCCCAGCGGTTAAATGTTACCATACAATAGCGATCGGCATCTGATAAACGAATTAAATCTCCTGCAGGAACGATATGTTCAGCTTGATCAATAATTAATACTTTCCGCAGTTTTGGGCTCTGAGAAAGAAAATATTTTTCCAAATACGGAAAACTTTTTTCGGGGTCTCTGGAAATAAAATCGCTTTTATCTTCATCTGCGCTTACTGCAAACTTGGGAGCTGCATTAATATAATCCAACTCCATTTGATTTTCGCAAAATGTTACGCCGCTTGATCTGTCATAGTAAGCGATTATATCCATGTTGCCGAAAATAATTTCAGAAATATAATCCTGAATCCGGGTAAATGTAAACTCGCCTTCTTTCCTCTCATGCGGAAGAAAATCCAGAATATTTCCGTGCAGTATATACAAGTTGGCGGTTTTTGAACCGTACTTGTTCGCAAGCTCCTGCGCCCATGCAGGCAGTATTTTTATATACTCATTGCTTCTAATGATATATTGATCCGACATAGCCCCTCCCGCTAGATCCACTCAACGTAATTTAATTTCTTGGCATCAATTTAGAAAGATAATCTGATAATAATACAGCAAATACCTCATTTATATTCCTTTCTGCAGCGGCAATAGCTCTGTTTTCTGCTTCTGCCATGGATGTATGCCCTTCTCTTGAGTTAAATGTATACGGAATCAAAGCAAGATTTTGATTTGTATCTCTTAAATTTGCCGCAAGTTCAATCCGCACAAAAATATTCGGATTATTCGGTAAATCAACAGGCGATAGTGTTACGTCTACATCTAACACATAACGGGAATTTACAGTAGACGCTTCTATACCCCAATCTGCAAAACGTCTTGCAAACGCGCCGTAGATTCTGCCGTTTCTATCATTATTTACTCTTATATTAACAGGAATTGTTTTAATAATATTCTGCGCTTCCAGCCTGTAAACATCGCCGCTGATTATATTAGCTGGAGCTGTTCCGTCTAATAATACAACAATATTTCTATAAGCTGCATTTACATCCGCTACAGCAGATGCAAACCAAAAACGAATAAATCCATCCAGCGAATTTTTTTGCGCATTTGTCATTGTAACTAAATTATTGATAATATTTAAATTTGCACGAATTAAATCGTTATAAATCTGAATACCTTTTGCTTTTTCTAAAACAGCAACAGCATAATATGTGCCTCTGGAATCGAACCAAACTTCTCTGATCTCCGCTCCCATCAAATTATCAAAAGATGATGTTGTTCGAATATTAGTTCTCATTTCTGCAGAATCAACCCAGCCGTCCATAACGCCGTTAACAATTGCCTGCTGATACGAAGTTGCGGCAGTACGTTCTACCTGCACAGTCTGACCAAAGTACGCTGTTAATGCCGCAAGCGCATTGCCTTCTGCTGTTGCGCGATCTCTTGCAAAACCTGTTGCCGCTACATACCGGGATCTGTTAAAAACAGAATAAACATCATTTACCCAATCAGGCGTTACAGAACGGTTGCCGCCTTTTCCGGAAGATGTACTGGCGCACGAAAACAAAAGTATCAATAAAAATGAAATAAAAACAAATCGCTTTAACATACTTGCTCCAGGTTTTTTAAACAATAATTATTGTTTCTTAACAGATTTAATCCTGCTCAATTCTGCAACGGAAAGTATCAATTCATTGTCCTTCATTATGTCGCTGATTAATGCAGGAAGACGGTATGTCCAGTTAAAGTCGTTTGCAGTACCTGGTACATTAACCCGTTCATCTTCCGGGTTTTGTGAATACCAGTTATTGGAAAGATGCAGTAAATCCTGAATCTGGAAAACCCTGTACCGTGATCGCGCTGATGCAGACTTGGAAAGAATAATTTTTGCAGTTCCCGGATTATAAATTTTCGGAAGCGAAGGCACACCGATAAAACCGGAGAATTGTTCCTGATCCGCTTCCCTTTCCCACCATTCACGCACAGTAGAGCTGTCATGAACAGCCGGCGTACATACGCTAAGCTGCGGATATTCTTCGAATGGTATATACGGAGAGCCGTCTCTATCCCACGCACGGAACCAGCGCACTACACGAAGCCCCAAAATCTTTAATTTTGAAAGCACACGCGGCACACATTCAGGCACAGCGCCAAGATCTTCTGCGCATGGAAGCATGGGAGAAGATTCTACCAATACAGAGAGAAGTTTCATCCCTAATAACGACCAAATTCTTTCAGATTTTTTCCGCCGTTTTTCCAATAAAGCTTCCAGTGCATTTCTATCTTCTTCTGCTTGGCATTTATAGGCATGAGAATTTCTAAAATACCAAACCGGGAAAAATCTTCCTTTTTCATATTCGACAAAAAGCCTGTCTTTCCACTTTGTCATTAAATAATTACGAACAGCAGGATGAAGTTTTAATCTGTCAATATCTTTTTCGCCTTTTATTTTCTTTTTAAAGAGCCACAATTCTTCTTCGTTTACGCGGACAAGCGCTTTGTTAAATACTTTTTCTGCAGCAGAAGCCAGTTCTTCTTCTGTATAGGAACTACCCCAGTTATTTTTTAGGGCATCCCAAACTTCTCCTGTAAGAATGTGCGGCTGTGATACCCAGCGAATTCTGTGTTTATCATAACCAAGTCTTTTTAAGTCGCCGGAAGTAATAGGTGTGTACGGCACAAAACGGCCAAGAGCAGAAGAATAATCATTCTGCGAGCTTGCCCAGATACGGAAAAATCCCAATACATGATCGATACGGTAAGCCTGATAATATTTTTCTGCAACTGCAAGCCGTTTTTTCCACCAGGAAAAATTATCTTTTTCCTGAGCTTCCCAGTTATAAATGGGGAATCCCCAGTTCTGACCGTCAGGACTGTACATATCCGGCGGAGCTCCTGCAGAAAGACCTTGAATAAAAATTTCAGGATTCGCCCACACATCGCAGCTGTCTTCGTTCATTAAAATAGGAAGGTCGCCTTCCATAATAATGCCTGCATCAGTAATTGCTTTTGAAGCGGCAGCAAACTGATTGTCCAAAGCCTGCTGAAGCCATACCCAGAAAATGTGCTCTTCGCGAAGGGTCTTATTATTCCAAAGTTTATCAATTTCTGCGGATGTTACAACGCTGTACTCTTTCCAGTCTTTCCAGGATTTTAAGCCATTAACTTCCTTTAATCTTCTATATACGGCATATTCTTTTACCCAGGAATTCTTTTCTATCCATTTTGATAATTTGCCGCTTTCTGCTTCTTTGGCAATTTCTGCTTTGTTTTTATCATAAATTAACTGACATATTTCCAGTTTTTCCTTTAAAACTTCATAGTGAGAAAAACGTTTGTATCCTTCGAATTTGTCTCTTGCTGTTTTAATCCGATTTTTAATTAAGCTGTCTATTGTTTTATATTCATCGAGATTTTCTATACTTAAATATAAAGGATGAAGACCAAACGCGGTTAAACTTGAATATGGAGAACTTTCATAACCTGTATCATTAACAGGTAAAATCTGGATAAGCCCCAGTTTCATCTTTTTACAAAGAAGAGCAAATTCAGCAAGGTCAGAAAATTCGCCGACCCCAATTCCGTTTTTTGTCCGTAAAGCTCCAACCGGAACTACTACGCCTACAAGACGCCTGCCTGCAGCAGAGCCCGCAGCAGAGCCTCCAGCGCCGTCCGCCTGTTTTTCCATATTCCCCTCCTCTTATCTGCAGAAGCAACTATTCTATTATATACCTTGTTGGAAGCGGAATACAAGGTAGACTTGAACAGTTTTTTAGAAATATCCTATAATACAATCATGAAAAACAATAAAATAATAACTCTTCTTCTCTTGATTTTATGTATGGCAGTTTTCATTACTGCATTAACCGGCTGCGGTTCAAAAGAATCCGCTATTAATTATGATTTTAATACAAAAAGCGAACCTGCCCCTGTTTATCCTGATACATTTTTTTCTGTTATCAGCGACATTCATGTTTACAGCGCGGAGCTTGGCTCATCCGGCGCTGCCTTTGAAAGTGTAATGATGTCCGACCGCAAGCTTTTACTGGATAGTATCGATTTACTGGATTTTGCGATAAACGAAATTTTAACATCGCAGATTGAGTTTGTAATAATTTCCGGCGATTTAACAAAGGACGGCGAGTTAATTAATCACATGATATTGCAGGAAAAATTAAAACGGTTAACCAATGCAAATATTGCAGTTTATGTTATTCCGGGAAATCATGATGTAAATTGCCCAAAGGCAGAAAGATATATTGATGACAGAACAGAAATTGTACAATCAATAACCGAAGAAGAATTTGCGCAAATATACGGAGATTTTGGATATAATTCTGCAATTTACAGAGATACTCACTCTTTAAGTTATGTTGCAGAACCTGTACAAGGTCTTTGGCTTCTTGCAATTGATTCTACGCGTCACCGGGAAAACGAACCTGGAGGATACCCGCACGTAGACGGCAGAATAACACAGGGTACTGCTGATTGGATGGCTGAGGTGTTACGCGAAGCAGATAATAAAGGCATAGCTGTAATGGCAATGATGCATCATGGCTTTATCGAACACTGGAAAGGACAGGAAAAACTTCATTCAAAATATATAGTAAAAGACTTTGCCAATTTCAGCAAATTCCTGACTTCATGGAATGTAAGAATAGGATTTTCAGGACATTATCATGCTCAGGATATTACCCGTGCAGATTTTAACGGAAATTTTATTTATGATATTCAAACAGGTTCATTGGTTACTGCCCCGTGTCCAATCCGTTACATCAATATTAAAAATAATATAATGGATATTAAAACTGCTTTTATAATAGACAGGCTTCATCCGGGAACAGATTTTGCAGATAACGCTCACGCTTTTGTTAAACAAACTGTCATATTGGAAGCGGCAAATGTTCTTAGAAGATACCGGGTATCCGAAAAAGACATAATTATTATAGCTGATGCTGTCGGAGATGCATTCGCTGCTCATTATGCCGGCGATGAAAATCCTGCTCTGCGCAAGCCTATTGATAAATCAAAATTAAGCCTGTGGGGCCGTTTTATTCTTAGCCAGCAGCAATATGCCATCGACGGCCTTTGGGAAGACTTGTATCCGGCTGATAATGATGTTACTATACAATTATAAGGAGAAATAAATGAAATCATCCAACTATTTTTTTACATCTGAATCTGTAGGTGAAGGGCATCCTGACAAACTTTGCGATCAAATCTCTGACGCAATTTTAGATGCCTGTTTAAAAGAAGATCCCGCAAGCAGGGTTGCCTGCGAAACTTTTGCATCCACATCATTGGTTTTAGTTGGAGGCGAAATCACTACAAATACATTCGTAGATTTTCAGCAGATAGTCAGAAAAATTGCAGAAGACATCGGTTATACTGATCCTTCTTACGGCCTTGACTGCAATTCCATGGCTGTCCTTGACATGATTCACAGCCAATCTCCGGATATTTCCCAGGGTGTTTCCGGCACAGGTCTTAAAAAATTTAAAGGCCAGCAGGGAGCAGGTGATCAGGGAATGATGTTCGGTTTTGCATGCAACGAAACAAAAGAATTAATGCCTATGCCTATCATGCTTGCGCATAAAATTTTAATAAACGCCGCAAAGTTAAGAAAAAGCAAAGTTTTAAAATGGCTGCGACCCGATTCAAAAAGCCAGGTAACAATTGAATACGAAGGTTTTAAACCTGTCAGAATCGATGCAGTTGTTGTATCGCATCAGCATGATCCTGATGTAAGCCACAAAGATATCGAAGCCGCAGTAATCGAAAAAATTATTAAACCTGTACTTGAACCAACAGGTCTTCTTGATAAAAAAACAAAGTACTTTATTAATCCAACAGGACGTTTTGTAATCGGCGGACCATTCGGCGACACAGGACTTACAGGCCGTAAATTAATCGTAGACACTTACGGCGGCATGGGCCGTCACGGCGGCGGAGCTTTCTCCGGCAAAGACCCGACCAAGGTTGATCGCTCTGCAGCATATGCAGCGCGGTATGTTGCAAAAAACATTGTCGCCGCAAAACTGGCAGACCGCTGCGAAATCCAGCTTGCATATGCAATCGGCGTTCCGTTTCCTGTTTCTGTAATGGTAGAAACATTCGGCACTGCAAAAGTTGACGAAATGCGCATATCAAAAGCTGTAGAAAAAGTTTTTGATCTTTCACCTGCGGGAATTATTAAAACTCTGGATCTTCGTAAGCCGGTTTATTCCAAGACTGCATCATACGGACATTTCGGACGTTCTGAATTTTCCTGGGAAAAAACTGACAAAGTAGAAGAACTTAAAAAGGCAGTTGGTTGATTAATGGCGGCATACAGGCAGATTGATACTTTAAAAGCGCAAAAATTCTGCGAATCGCTGTTTGCCGCTTATGGTTTTTCTTCAGAAGACAGCAAAACAATAACTGATGTATTAATAAGAGCGGATTTGTACGGAATAGAATCGCACGGCATTCAGCGCCTTGTCCGCTATAATGATGAAATAACATCAGGGCAAGTTGATGTAAAAGCAAAGACAGAAATAATACATGAAACAGAAATCTCTGCCTGTATGGAAGCAAATAATGCAATGGGGCAGCTTGTCGGCGTAGAAGCCATGAAACTTGCAATTCAAAAAGCAAAAAAATCCGGCTGCGGAATGATAACCGTACGCAATTCAAACCATTACGGCATTGCAGGTTACTACACAGAATTGGCGGCAGAACAGGACTTAATCGGCATAAGTACGACAAACACAGAAGCGATCTGTGTTCCTACATTTGGCTCGCAAGCAATGACAGGAACAAATGCAATGGCTCTTGCAATGCCGGCAGAGCCTTATATATTTTCCTATGACGCCTCCACTACAGTTGTTCCGCGCGGCACTCTGGAAGTATTCAGAAAAAACAACAAACCGCTGCCTGATAACTGGGCGCTTGATGCAAATGGTAATCCGTGCAGCGATGCCGCAGTTGTAATAGACAATATTATCGCAAAAGCAGGCGGCGGTATCGCTCCGCTTGGGGGTCTTGGAACAGTACACGGCGGACATAAAGGTTACGGACTTAGTATCATTGTTGATCTTTTTTCTGCAGTAATTTCCGGCGGCCTTACATCAAACTATGTAAATAGAAAACCGGGATCTACCGGTATTTGTCATTACTTTACGGCGATTGATTACGGAATATTCGGCGATAAAACTTTGATAAAAAACAATATGTCAAAATTTTTACAGGAACTGCGCGATAGCAAAAAAGCCGAAGGTCAAACCAGAATTTATACGCACGGCGAAAGAGAAACAGAAATGATGATACAGAGAAAAAACGGACAAATACCTGTTAACGAAAAAACACTGGAAGAAATGAAAAAAATAGCCGATTCGCTTAAGCTTCCAGAAGCTGCCCTTCTTTTGCAATAATTACTTCCGGTTTGGAATATTTATTATAACTATCTTCTATTTCTTTTAACATACTGTCTGTATATGCGGGTTCATGGTGAAAAAAAACAATCTTTTGTACATCATTATTCTCTGCAATTTGCAAAGCATGTTCACAGGAACTGTGCCCCCATCCTTCTTTAGCCGAATATTCTTCTTTTGTATACTGCGCATCATGAATTACAATGTCAGCTCCCTTAACAAACTGCCTGATTTTTTCATTTTCTTCTGCGGCTGCCATTTCTCCTTCCTCTGCCGCTTCGCCTGTAAATAAATTCCGGTACGGTTCATGATCATAAACTGTCGCTATTGATTTTCCTTTATAATTGATGCGGTAACCAAGGCAAAAAACAGGATGATTAAGAAATTTACTCTGCACTAGAAGACCATCTTTTAAATCCAATGTAGTTTCTCTTATCTGGTTATATTCGATATTGGCGGCAAGCTCTTCTTCACGAATCGGCCAGTATTGATAAGAAAGCTGAGTTTCAATTATCGATTTTATGCTGTTATTTTCGAACAATGCCGGCCCTGTAATGCGTAACTCGGTACCGGGAATATAAACAGGGCTAAACATGGGAAAACCCATAATGTGATCCCAGTGAGTATGTGTAAGAAAAATATCCGCGCTTATTTTTCCGTATTTTTTTATTTCATTTTTGACAAGCCAGTTGCCTAAAGGACGCACCCCGCTTCCAAGATCGATAATTAAAAGACGTTCATCGGCGCGTATTTCCAAACAAGCTGTGTTCCCGCCGTAAATAACCGTATCGGCGCCAGGGCAAGGAAGAGACCCGCGTACTCCCCAAAATCGAACTGTAAGCATATTTCAAATTATATTATAAATGATTTAATTTTTCAAGAATCAGGACTTTAAGAATATTTTTGCGCTTTCTATTTCGCTGTACAATTTTTCCATAATTTCCATATAAACATCTTCTTTAAGGCCTATCGTCTCCCAGACATCTTTTTCCGGTTTTTCGGGTTTTCTGTCTCCTGCAAAGCCAACATCGTTAACTATGGAAAAATAATTGGCTATAGCTACATTGCAAATAATATTTTTATTTTCCCCTGAATATCCGTTAATATTATGATGAAACGTAATAACATCGGTTATGGCGGAATCCAGCTTCCATGTCAAAGCAATCATTTCGCCGGCACAGCAATGATTTATATTAACAATATTTTTTTCCATAACAAATAAAGGTTTGTTTTCAAAGTCGGCTTTTGTAATCATTTGCATGTAATCAGAAGATAAAACCGCATTAAGCGGAATCTTTCCTATATCATGCAGTAATCCGGCGGCAAAATATTCTTCCAGATGCCTGGATTCAATTCCCTGCTTTTTTGCAAGCAGTTTTGATATTACTCCAACGCATAAACAATGATGCCAGAAACCTTCCATGTTAAGCCCGTTTATATCTTTATTTTCCGGCAAAACACTTAAAACAGCGGCAGATAAAACCAGGTTTTTAACCGTATTTAACCCAAGCATGGTAATCGCTCTTACAAGGGAAGTTATCTGCGTTCCAAGGCCGTAATAAACCGAGTTAATAAGTTTTAAAAGCTTTCCTGTTAAAACAGGATCCAGAGAAATGACATGATTTAAGTCCGAAGGATTTACATATGCATTATTGCAAACCTGCAGCGCCTTTTCGGCAGAAACAGGCAGGCTGGGAATATCGAGAATATAACTTTTTATTTTTTCAGATAAATGACTTTCTGTCATTGAGACAAACCTGCAAGCGGACGAGCCGTAACTTCTGCAGAAAACTCTCCTACATTATAGTTTATTTCCCCTGTTACACGGTCATAAGCTGCAACCCTGAAATAGTAAAGAGTGCCGTTTTTTAACCCGCTTATTAATATATTGTTTGTTACTCCAACATCTACCGGCGAAGCTCCCTGTATTGCATCACTTCCGAAAAGTTCTCCGCGGACAGCGCTGTAATAAACAAGATAACCCGCAGTATTATCAGCAGGGCTGTGTCTCCATCTAAGCTGAACTCCGCCGTCAACTGCTGCGGCTGTAAGGTTCCTCGGCGGCAAAGGCGGTTCGCCCGGCATATACACAATACGAAGCTCATCAAGATAAGGACTGCTTTCACCGTCTGCAGAAGAGTAAAAATCAACCGCCACTTGCACATAACGGCCTTTAACGCCGGATATTTCTGCACCTGGAGTAAAGGCAACCCACTGACTATTGTTTATATGATAAGGATTCTCGTTTGCGCGGATATAAAAACTCATCTCTGAATCATCAGAAAAACGGAATCTTCCATTTTCGCGGAATTCATTCCTTACAGCTAATTCTTTTATGCTTGTTCTTCCGCCGGAAACATTTATTCTTATAACACCGCTGGAGTTTTCACCAAGGTCTATGGCTCTTGTTTCCATTCTGCCGCCGGCTGTTGTATATCTGCTTATGGAAGAACGGCCTGCAAATACATTATGAATTTTAAACTCATCCATAAGACCTGTAAAACGTTCACCAAGAAAAAAGCCTCCGCCATTGCCGACAATAGGCGTATAAACTTCGCTGCTTTCACGGCCGCTTGCCGTAGCATAAACAATGACTTCGCTGTTTCCGTCTACAAGATATTCAAGCAATCCTGTGGATGCGTCAAATCGAATAAGATGATGACTCCATCTTTTGGGAATAATCGGAGTACTTCCTGAGAATTCCAGATTGATATGTGTATTACCGCTGATTGATGCAAAAAAAGACATAAATGACCAATGCAGTCTGTTTCTGGAAGCTGAACAGCTTATTCGCTGTGCAGCATGATTTCCGTTTAACGGTCTTGATGAAACCCAGGAAAATATCTGCTCTCCGTTCTCCATATTTTGAGGATACAGCCAAAATTCAATTGTAAAATCCCTTAAACGGTTTCCGGAAGAAAAAAGCGCATTGCGCCCCTGAGGCTGAATAACAATCGGCCCAGAGTTGGAGTTTATGCCGGAACGTCCAAATAAAGCAGCGCCGCTGCCTGTCCTTGCAGATATTCGATCTACCGCTTCAACATCTGCAGGAACCATCAATCTATAATTTCCGGTACTGTCTCTAAAATATCTGGGATCTCTTTCATCGAACGAAACGTAAAGATCTAGAGATGATTCCGAAAGCGGTGCAAAAGTTCCCAGCGCTCCTGCCGCAGCTGAATACCCGGCAATTGACGGAGCCGCAGAAGAAAGTATAAGCACAGGATGGGGTCTTACATTACTAACTTCGGTAATACCTGTCCTTCTTTCTGCGCTTCTCCATGTTTCTCTTCCGCCCAAAGAAATAGTTCTTTCTCCCAAAGCAAAAAGACTACCGCAAACAAACAGGAAGATGTATAATGCCAGTATGCTAATAAATAATTTTTTCATAATTCTCTTCTATATATATCGGCAAAAAAAGATATGAATAATCAGATAAATTCGGAAATAATCGATAAATTAAAGGCTCAGGCTTTAGATACTCCCAACAATCCCGGCGTATATATCATGAAGGACGAGGACGGCCAAATCATTTATGTCGGGAAGGCAAAATCTCTTAAAAACAGGGTAAAATCCTATTTTGCAGGCGAAAAAGACATTAAAACCGCTACCTTGATGAAACGTGTCAGATCCATAGAAACTATTATTGTTCCGTCCGAGTACGATGCCCTATTGCTGGAAAATACGCTTATTAAGCAGCACTCACCAAAATATAATATCAGTTTAAAGGACGGTAAAACGTACCCTTTAATTCGAATAACAAACGAGGATTATCCGCGCATTTTCCGAACCCGTCAGGTAATTTACGACAATAGCCAATATTTTGGGCCGTTTCCTGACGGACTTGCAGTAATTACAATGATTGATTTAATTGATAAACTTTTTCCATTACGTAAATGTAAAAGAATCAAAAAAAACGGGCCGTGTATGTATTATCATATAGGCCGATGTTTGTCTCCATGCTGCGGGAAAATAACTAAAGAAGATTATGGTCTTCATATCCAACGGGTGCAAAAATTATTATCGGGAGAGACTGATTCACTTATCATCGATTTAACAGAAAAAATGCACGAAGCGGCAAAAACCCTGCAGTTTGAAAACGCTGCACAAATTAGAAATACAATTAGAGCGATAAAAAGTCTTTCCGGCGAGGACAGTTCTGTAGAAGATTTAAACCCCGAGGATCGGGATTATATAAGCTGGGCGGCAGAAGGTGTGCTTGCAACATTTACAGTTTTATCTATGCGAGGCGGAAAAATGATCGGACGGGATCTTTTCCGTACACGCTCAGCAGCAGACGAACAAGAATCCCTAGAACAATTTATTACAACATACTATGATTCTGCCAGACAACCTCCATTAAAGATTTATATTCAAAATTTCTCGCGGAGACGCGGAGACGCGGAGAACGCTGAGATTAATGAAAGTGAAGAAGAAAAAAGACAAACTCATAATTCTTCCTCTGCGCTCTCTGCGCCCCTGCGCCTCTGCGAGAGTGAAATGGATATAATTCAAAATTGGTTTAAGGAACAGTTTGGGTATGAGCCTGAACTTTTAACAGCAGTCGAAAAACACCACACTGCTATTCTTGCAATGGCAAGACAAAACGCCAGCGAAGATCTGCGAAAACGCTTAAAAGAAAGAGGAGCCGGCCCCGCTCTAGATGAACTAGCCCGTGTTTTAAATATAAAAAAGAGACCTGAATGTATCGAGGGTTTCGATATTGCGCAGCTTGACGGCAAACATCCTGTAGCATCGTTAATATCATTTAAAAACGGTATACCAGACAAAAAAAATTACCGCTATTTTAAGCTGCGTACTGTTATTGGAATAGTCGATGATTTTGCCGCTATGCGTGAAGTTGTAAAACGCCGCTATTCACGATTAATCCGTGAAGGTAAAGAATTGCCGGATTTAATATTGATAGACGGCGGAATCGGACAAGTTAATGCGGCAAAAAACGTGTTAGATGAACTTGGAATAAACTGCGGCGCAGACGGCGTTTGCGTAGCCGCTCTTGCCAAACGTGAAGAAGAGATATGGCTTCCCGATGCAAAAAAGCCGCTCGTTTTATCACGGCAGTCGGAAGCATTAAAAGTGCTGCAGCATGTTCGTGATGAATGTCACAGATTTGCTACAGGATTTAACCAGCGGCTTCGTTCAAAAGATTTGCTTTTTTCTATATTGGAATCTGTAGAAGGAATTGGCGCAAAACGAGCGGCTTTATTAATGAAAACTTATGAATCATTGGAAAATATCGCAAACGCTGAAATTTCTGAAATAGCGCAGAATTGCGGAGTAAATGAAGACTGCGCTAGAGCTGTAAGAGCAGTGGTAAAAATCGAACTGCAAAACCGTAAAAAGAATTAATGCTTTACAATAAGTTAATAATAAGTATATAATTAATAATGAAATTAAGCAAAAATATACCTTTTTATTTAACCGCTGGTTTAATTTTTATAGTTTCAAAGTTATGGTTTACCGCTGCAGACATTAATAAGCTTGCTTTTTTATTAAAACCAATAGATACGCTTTTTGGATTAATTACAGGTTCGCAGTCTATCTACATCGAAAACTATGGTTATTATCATGAATATTATAATATCTTAATCGATAAATCCTGCTGCGGATTTAATTATTTCTTAATTTGTTTTTTAGTTTTTGTTTTTTTATTTACAGAACAGTTTTCAAAACCTATATATAAAGCTTTTGTACTTCCCTTTTCTTTGATCTTTTCATGGATTTTAACTATTTTTGTAAATATATCACGCATTTTAATTTCTGTAAATGTTTATACAAAAACTTTGATTATCCTCCCCAATCATCAGGATCTAATTCATCAAATAATTGGAATTACATCATATCTTTTCTTTTTATTATTAACATATTTAACAATGGATAAACTTATAAAAAGCAGGAAAATAAATGAAAAATCTAACTAATCCAAAGTGGCTGTTAATTATTAATACGCTTCCTATCATTATTTTATTTGTTCTTTTATTGGGGCAGTTTAATATAATAAAATCTTTGCTGGACAAAGAAAGTATCCATTATTGGAAAGTATTCAGTTTATCATTGGGATTACTGGGAGCTGCAAGTCTTATTTATACAATATATAATATAATTAAAAAACATAATGTTTCTTTCATTTATGCTTTAACTTCGATTATTAGTTTTGTTACTTTTCTTTATTTTTATTATTTTTATTCCTTTGAAATGTTTCCGCCTCATATCCCTTTATGGATGATAGATTCCAATACATTCTTTTTTGCAGGAACTTTTTTAATGCCTGTTATTGCTTATTCCATAATGATATTAGTTTTACATTTTTCTGCAGGCGAAAAAAGATATAAATCATGGATAAATTTTTTAATTGCTATTTTAATACCGCTTTCTGTCTATTTATTTTCACAAATAATACTCCCTTTACTGCGTAATAATTATTCGAATCCATTTTTTTATAATTTTTTGTTAATTATATTGATTTCCGCAACATTGATATTTTTCTTCTTTTTAACAAGAGGAATCTATATTATAACTGTTAGAAATACTGGAATACTAAAAAAATACAATCTAACATGGAAAATTCCCCTTTCTGTTATCTTTCCTGTTTTAGGTTTATTAATAAATAACGGGATAATTTTTTCAAGATGGCTTGTATCAGGCGATGCAGACACTGGAGTTTTTGGTAATTTTAATAATATATGGTTTTACATACTTGCTGTCTTAAATGGAATTGTTTTATGTTTGCCTGATTTTAATAATAAAATATTTAGATTTATAATTTTTGCTGTTAGAAGTATAACATTTTCTTTTTCTCTGTACTTCTTTCTGGTTTTTCTGCCTTTTTTACCGTTTTCTATAATTGCAATTATAGCTTTTGGCGCAGGTTTTCTTATGCTTACTCCGCTTGCACTTTTTATTATTCATATAACCGAGCTCCAAAAAGACTATATATATTTAAAAAATGTTTTTTCTGAAAATATTATTAAATTAATTTTAATTTTGGGTTTTTGCTTAATTCCAGCTTTAATTACAGTGAATAATTTAATAGATAAAATTGTAATAAATAAAACATTGGAATATTTATATGCTGCAGATTATTCTAAAATATATAAAATAAATAAAAAATCGCTGAATAAAACGCTTTCGGCTGTAAAACAGCATAAAGACAGAAACGATTTTTTCTCGAATAGTAATTTACCGTACTTATCATCATATTTTAACAGGATTGTATTAAATAATTTAACATTAACAAATGAAAAAATAGATGATATAGAAAGAATATTCTTTAATAAACCTGCTTTTAATACAAGAATAACTGAAACAATAAATTCAAATGTTTTAATAACAAATATTACAACAGAAAGTAATTATGATATTGCAGAAATGACATGGAGAAGCTGGATAAATCTGGAAATAAGAAATGAAGGCCAGGATTTTGCAGAATACTTAACCATATTAAATCTTCCTGCTGGCTGTTATATAAGCGATTATTATCTATATGTAGAAGATATAAAAGAATATGGTATTCTTGCAGAAAAAAGAGCAGCGATTTGGGTATATTCCAATATAAGAAATACGAACAGAGACCCAGGTCTTTTACACTATCTTTCTGGAAATAAAATTTCGTTCAGAGTATTTCCATTTTTAAAAAATGAAACAAGAAAAACCGGGATAGAACTTTTGCACAGCGAGCCTGTAACAATAATAATTGATAATAATATAATAGAACTTGGAACAAATAATGAAAATAAACATAAGAAGTCGTCTGCAAAAAATGCTGTATATGTTTCAGGAGAAGGAAAAAAATCTCTTAATTCAATTCAGCGAAAACCTTATTTTCATTTCTTGGTTGATACATCTTCAAGAGCACACAGCGAAATCGAAAATTTTACACAACGAATAGAAAAAGCTATTGAACAATATCCTGAACTTGGCGAAAATGCAAAAATAAGTTTTGTTAATAGTTATGTAAATATGTATTCTATCGGCGAAAACTGGAAACATCAATATATAATGCAAAATTTTGACGGCGGTTTTTATCTGGAAAGAGCAATCTCCATCGCGCTTTATAACGCTTATAAAGAAAGTGCTTATACTGTAATAACTGTTGTTACAAACAATATGGAGAACGCAATTTTAGAAACAGATTTTTCTGATTTTAAATTCGCATTCCCGGAAAGTGATTTATTCTTTTATATAGATGATGAAGGAAAGCTACTACCTCATTCATTAATAGATAGACCTAAAAGGCAGCTTCCTATCGATATGGATTATTCATTTAATAAAACTATTTTAGAATATGTAACGGATGATAATATAAAAGTTTATTTCCCGGATAATAATGAATCTTCTGTTGCTTTAATTAACAATATTTTTGATATAACAGAAGGAATCAATATAGAGAAAGATTGGAATTTTGCATTAGAACTTCAGGCAAAACAGATGTCACACACATTACATCCATATTTGGCAAACAAAGAATTCCTAAAAATGGTTAATTACAGTTTTAGATCTAAAATTATGATACCATTAACATCATATATCGTTGTAGAAAACGAAGCGCAAAAAGCTGTCTTGTTAAAAAGGCAGCAGCAGGTATTATCAGGCGGAAAACTTTTGGATCTGGATGATACCCCTCAGATGAGCGAACCCGGTATATTAGCTTTATTAATAATGTTTGCCGCATTGTTCATAAAACGAAAAAAATTGGTTGAAAAAATCAAAATAATGCGATAAACTAATACTTCTGTATGTTACATATTGGCATTGATGTAGGTTCCACGACAGTTAAAGCCGTGGTGATACAACCGGACACAAAAGAGATACTTTTTTCCCGTTATGAACGGCACGAGGCCTCGCAAAGCGATAAAGTGCATTCATTTTTACAGGATATTTTTGCACAGTTTCCCAACAATCAATTTAAAATCGCCTTTTGCGGTTCTGGCGGCAGAACGATTGCTGACCTATTGCAGGCGCCGTATATTCAGGAAGTAGTTGCAAATTCAATAGCGGTACGAACTTTTTATCCGCAGGCAAGAGTTGCGATTGAACTTGGCGGACAAGATGCAAAGATAGTTTTCTTTTATCATGACAATGCCGCAAACCGTCTTACAGCGGGTGATATGCGTATGAACGGAAGCTGCGCAGGCGGAACAGGCGCTTTTATCGATGAAGTCGCTTCGCTTTTACGCACTCCTGTCGAAGATTTTGATACACTTGCTTCTAAGGGATCACAAGTTTATGATATTTCCGGCAGATGCGGAGTTTTTGCAAAAACCGATATCCAGCCATTATTAAACCAAGGCGGACTTTTAAATGATATCGCCCTTTCTACTTTTCATGCTATTGCAAAACAAACAATCGGCGGACTTGCACAAGGGTTAGAAATTAAACCGCCTGTTGTTTTTGAAGGCGGCCCTTTAACATTTAATCCTACACTAATTAAAGTTTTTGCAGAGCGTCTTGGGCTTTCTGATTCTGATATAATTCTTCCGCCGAAAGCTGAATTATTCATTGCTTACGGAGCTGCTCTATCCATAAACGAAATGTTTCAAAATACTGAAACTAAATTTAGTTCTCAGGCTGCTCTTACTACCCTTTCGATGTACCGGGAAATTGTAACGGGAAATTCATTTAAACAAAATTTGAATTTCTTTAATTCTGATGCTGAACGTTGCGAATTTGAAACACGGCATAAAATGCAGGAAATAAATAAAATTAATTCGATAACACACGGAAAAGATACTCTGCGTGTTTATATGGGTCTTGATGCAGGATCTACCACAACTAAATTTGTTTTATTAGACGAAAACGAAAATGTCGTTGATTGTTTTTATAGTCCAAACAAAGGCGAACCTTTAAAAGTAATTAAAGAAGCGTTACTTGAAATGTATGCAAAGTATCACAAAGCTGGTATAAACCTTGAAATTATCGCATTAGGCACTACAGGATACGGAGAACTTTTATTCGATAAAGCATTGGGAGCAGATTATCACACAGTTGAAACAGTTGCTCATGCAGCGGCTGCACAAAAATATATACCGGGTGTTAGTTTTATTTTAGATATCGGCGGACAGGATATGAAAGCCATAAATATTTCTAACGGTATTGTAACAAATATTACTGTTAACGAAGCTTGCTCTTCGGGATGCGGTTCGTTCCTTGAAACATTTGCCGAAACTTTAAATATTCCTGTTGATAAAATCGCCGAAGCTGCGTTTAATGCAAAAAATCCCGCACGTCTTGGCAGCCGCTGTACAGTTTTTATGAACAGTACAATTATCACCGAACAAAAAAACGGCAAACAAGCCGATGACATCATGGCAGGTCTTTGCCGCTCTATTGTAGAAAATGTTTTTACAAAAGTAGTTAGAATATCAAACCCTGAACAGCTTGGAGAAAAAATAGTTGTACAGGGCGGAACGCTTAAAAACAATGCAGTTTTAAGAGCATTGGAACAATATCTTGGAAAATCTGTTGTTCGAGCGCCTTACCCGGGAGAAATGGGAGCGATAGGCGTTGCGCTTTTAACAAAACGGGAAATTACAGAACATGGTTATACTTCGCCTCATGGCCCTAATGATCGCTCCCGATTTATTGGTTTTGAAGAAATTAAAAACTTTGGTTATACGCAGGAAGCAAATCTAATCTGCCCCTTCTGCAGCAATAACTGTAACCGCACACTTGTAAAATTTTCCAATGGTTTAACATGGGTAACAGGCAACCGCTGCGAAAGGGGCGAACTTGTCGGCGATCCGAACGATCCAACGTTACGTGAAGAAATAGGCAAAAGAACAAAAGCTATGAACATTGTGCCCGACATGATAAAACTGCGTGACGAACTTGTTTTTAAAAATTATCCTTTTCTAAAACTTTTACCATCCAATAATATTACTATTGGTATTCCCCGTGTTCTGGATTTTTGGCGTGATATGCCGTTCTGGAATGTATTCTGGAATGCCTTAGGATTTAATATAACACTATCGCGAAAAAGTTCTCGTTACTTATATGAAAAAGGGATTCAATTTGTTGCAAGTGATACTGTCTGCTTCCCTGCAAAACTTGTTCACGGGCACATTGAGGATTTAATAGAAAAAAAAGTTGACAGGATTTTCTTTCCGCAGATTAACAGATTGCCGCCTGATAACCCTGAACGTTTTAGCACATTTACCTGCCCTGTATTAAAAGGTTATCCGCTTTCAATTAAATTTTCGAATAATCCGCAGGATAAACATAATATTCCTTTTGACTCCCCTATTTGCCATTGGTTCTCCAAAAGAGATAAAGATTTTCAGCTTTGCCGTTTTATGACAGAAACATTTAACATACCAAAAAATGTTACAATGGCTGCAATTAAACAAGCGGAAAAAGCTCTTGAAGATTTTAACCGCATATTAACAGATAACGGTAAAAAAATAATCGATGACGTACAGCGTAAAAATGAATTTGCAATCGTTATTGCAGGAAGACATTATCAATATGATGAACACGTAAACCATAATCTTTCACGGTATTTTACAAGTATGGGTATTCCCGTCTTAACTCTGGATTCGCTTCCAAATCTTGGAAAAGTTCCTTTGAATAAATCCCGTGTAGAGATTACAAACAATAACCATGCACGCCTGCTTTCTGGCGCAATTGTTGCTGCAGAACATCCTGCTTTGGAATACGTTGATATTTTCAGCTTTGGATGCGGACACGATGCCGTTTATACCGACGAAATGATTCGCATTATGGATGAGATTTCGGGTAAATCTCCGCTGATTATTAAAATGGATGAAAGCGAAATTGCAGGTCCTTTAAGAATTCGTGTCCGTTCGTTTATAGAGACAGTAATGACACGCCGAAAACTTGTAACGCATAAAACAAAACCGCTGCAAGACCCGTATCCTGTTAAACTAAACAAAAAAGATAAACACAAAGTGATCCTTATTCCGAATGTTAGCAGGGCTTTTTGTTTAATTTTATCCAGCGCACTTGCCAAAGACGGTTACCGCACAGAGCCGCTTCCAATGGGAGGCGCAGATGCAATTGCAATGGGAAAAAAATATGTGCATAACGATATGTGCCTGCCTGCACAAATTGTAATAGGCGAAGTTATTCTTGCATTAAAAAGCGGCAAATACGATCCCAATAACACAGTAGTAGGAACTGCAAAAGTTTTATGCGACTGCCGTCTTTCCAATTATATGCCGCTTACAAGAAAAGCGCTGGACGAAGCTGGTTTTCCGCAAGTACCTGTTATAACAACAGATTTATTCGACTTAAAAAAAGCGCACCCGGGCATGAAGTTTACTAATTTAACGTATGCAAATGTTGTTTGGGGAATAATTCAGGCGGATGCGCTGGAATATCTCCGCAGAAAAATACGCCCGTACGAACTCCAGAAAGGCGAGACCGACAAAGTCACAGAAAATGCATTTGTAGAAATTGCAAACGGACTTGCAAAAAGAGGTATCCGAGGTACAATAAAACCTTTTAAAAAAGCAATAAAAGAACTTTGTAAGATTAATTACGATCGCTCCAAGCTGCGTGAACCTGTTTTAATACAGGGTGAATACCTTCTTACATTCCACCCGGGATCGAATCAGGAAGTAGAAAAATATCTGGAAAAAAACGGAATGGAAGTAATGTTCCCCCGTATGTACGGCATTTACCGTCATCTTTTCCTGAATCATACTGTTGCAGAAATAAAAGAGTTTAAAGTTAAACATTCTTTATATGATACGTTATTTGCAATCGGCGGAAATAAATTTATGGATTATGCCGCAAAACACACCGACAAAATTGCAAAAAAACACCCGTTATATGAATGTGACGCAACATTGGAAGAAGTCGCCAAATTAAGCGATCATATCATGCATCATTCGATACTGTCGGGCGAATCATTTTTAATTGCCGCAGACATTCTGCACTATGCGGCAAGAGGTGTGCGCTCGTTTGTAATTCTACAGCCTTTCGGCTGTCTCCCAAACCACATCTGCGGACGAGGCATTATCAAAAAATTAAAAGAACATTACCCGGGTATTCAAATCCTGCCTTTAGACTACGACCCAGATGTAAGTTTTGCCAACATAGAAAACCGCCTGCAAATGCTTATCATGAACGCACGGACTATGGGAAAAGCAGAGTGAGCATTTATCGGTTTTTATCTCACACAGAGGCACGAAGAGCACGGAGAAAGAATAAATTCCTGTTATAGATAATCAAAAACTGCTGTTAAAATAATCTTTTTCATAAAAAATCCCTTGTTTTATTTTTCTTTTTAATATATATTGGTTTATTATGGAGACAAAATATAAATTGAATGCGCGAGATCTTACACATGGTTTTGTAGCTTCTGTTCAAAGTGTATACCTCGATCGCGATATAGAAATAACCATCTGTGATTCCGAAGATTCCTGGGATGAAACCGAATACCTCAGCAGATCCCCTGTTAATAAGGAACAGCTAGATAAAGCTATTAAAGAAATAGAGCAAGGAAAAGTCATTTCTTTTGCAACTCTTGAGGATGCCATAGCTTGTGCTACTGCGCAAAATAATAATAAAATATGATTACTTTCTCTGAAACTGCCTTTGCTCAATACCGCGATTGGGCTAAAGAAGATACAAAAATTCTTGAAAAGATTAACACTCTTATTACAGAAATAACAAGAACTCCATTTAAAGGAACAGGTAAACCCGAACCACTTAAAGGCAACTGGTCTGGATATTGGTCTCGACGTATTACACAAGAGCATAGATTGATTTATAAGGTTTTTCCCGATCAAATTTTAATTGCCTCCTGTAAAAATCATTATTAAAAAGCCCGTTTTGCTCGCTCAGAAAACTGGATCTGATGGCACGTTAGTGTCCATAATGAATATAATGTTCATACTGATAATTAACATCCATCCCGGAACCAAAAATAGAATCAAAATACTCATCAAAAATATTTGCAATAATACTTGTATACTTTCTAACATCTGATTTTTTTATAGCAATAAGACACCAACTTACCCCATCAGGACTTACCCATTGTCTTAAAATCCTTGTATCATTTATAATCTCAAATGAAGCTTGAATAGTTATTAAATTAATTAAGCTATTAACTAAATTTTTAAATTCATCATCATTTGCTCTTGATATAATCCTAATATGTATCTGTGAAATAATATGTGCTCTTGCTTTTATTTCTGCCAAATTCATAGAATGCCTGTTATTTACTAAATACGCGTCTCCTATCCTCCATATTTCATCATCGGGAGGCAATTCATTAAACCATGGCGGGATATTGTTGTTTTGCTGACCATGAATATACATTAATATCCAAAGATGCTAAAGCAAAAAAGTATCAATAAACCCATTATTTTTTTATTAAATTTAAACATATCCATTTTTTCTCCATGAATTTAATTAGATAATTTAACTCTAATAATAAGTCAAATTATCTATCCTGATATAATATTGTGAAATAAAGCAGCTACTTTATTTGCAGGATCTGGCTGAAATAAATCTTTTAACATTGGTGTTTTTTTTATGAGATTTGCTCCATTTTTTACTATGTACACTCCTATAGAGGCTGGTGTTGGTAAAAAACATGTACTTATATCTGTAACAATATCTATCGCAAGTGCTTTTGCAAACTCTTTTCTTAAATATAATGATTTTTTATTGAGTGTATCAAATGCTTCTGCAATTTTTTTTATCTCCTTATTGATATCTCCTATTTCAATATTCTGATAAAGATTATCAATTGTTGGAGCTATTCTTGCAATTTGTTTATGAATAACCTCATTCTTCTCCATACTTTCAATTAGCTTGCTTATATGATAATCAGTAAATTCACCTCTAGCCTTTCCATTTGGATTTGAATATACCATTTCTGCAAAAAGATGCTCATCTAGTGTTCTGTAAATAACAAATATCAAAATGATTTAGCCTTATTAATTTTAGCAAGAATCTCTTTAGATGTTTTTGTCCAAATAAATGAGCGTCCGGATTTATTCCATGTTTTAATATAA